>Ga0136636_10000289_pt1 | contig 24475 bp, 21 predicted proteins | sample AntDrymUQ8522106_2_FD_104653 | JGI IMG/M metagenome (GOLD analysis project Ga0136636, IMG submission 104653) | Polar desert sand microbial communities from Dry Valleys, Antarctica - metaG UQ852 (21.06) | ecosystem: Environmental > Terrestrial > Soil > Desert | place: Antarctica: Dry Valley... | reverse complement strand
TTATCATTATTGACCCGAAAAAAAATCCTGGCTTTATATTTGTGGCTATGCATGGAAACATAAGAGTACGATTTGCGCCCTCCCCTACCGGAGGTTTGCACCTGGGTGGCGTACGTACCATCCTCTTCAATTACCTTTTTGCTAAGAAACACGGGGGTCAGTTTGTTTTAAGAATTGAGGATACCGATCAAACCCGTTATGTAGCCGAAGCAGAAAAATACATCCAGGATTGCCTTGAATGGTGTGGATTGCTGCCTGATGAGAGCCCAGCCCTTGGAGGCCCCTTCGCCCCTTACAGGCAAAGTGAAAGAAAACCAATGTACCGTGAATATGCTCAAAAACTGGTGGCTCAGGGAAATGCTTATGTAGCATTTGATACTCCGGAGGAACTTGAACACATGCGGCAATCTTTTAAAACGCAAGAAAATCCTTCTCCAACTTACGGGCATGAAACCCGTATGAAAATGAAAAACAGTTTGTCGTTGAATAATGACGATGTACAAAGTTTACTGTCAGCAGAAGTACCCTATGTGATTCGGATAAAAATGCCCGAAAATGTTACGGTTTCGCTGGAAGATGCCATACGTGGAACAGTTAGTTTTCAAACAGAGCAGGTGGATGACAAGGTATTGCTGAAAGCAGATGGTATGCCTACTTACCATTTAGCAGTTGTGGTAGATGATTACCTGATGAAAATAACCCATGCTTTCAGGGGGGAAGAATGGCTGAGCAGTGCTCCGGTGCATGTACTGCTGTGGAAATACCTGGGCTGGGAAAAAGAAATGCCTGTTTGGGCCCATTTACCTTTGATTATGGGACCTGATGGTGCTAAATTGAGTAAACGACATGGTAACAAATATGGGTTTCCCATTTTTGCCATGAACTGGACTGATGAAAAGAAAAATGAATTTACAGAAGGGTTCCGGGAACGCGGTTTTCTGCCACAAGCCTTCATCAACTTACTGGCATTACTTGGCTGGAACCCAGGGACTGAACAAGAAATATTTACCCTGGAGGAACTCATAGAGCAGTTTGATTTATCAAGGGTGCATAGTGCCGGTGCTCAATTTGATTTTGAAAAAGCTAAATGGTTCAACCACGAATGGATTAAAAGACTATCGGCAACCGAACTGTTAGCCGATGTTTCCCATACTTTGAAAAATGCAGGGTTAAATTTGCCGGAACAAGGAAAGTTACTGCACATAATTGAAATGGTCAAAGACCGTTGTACGCTTGTTACCGACTTTGTACTGCAGGCGGGTTATTTTTTACAGGCTCCGCATGAAATAGATATCGCTAGTATAAAACCCAAATGGGATGATAAGAAAGTTATGTTTTTTTGTGAATTGATTCTTTCATTAGAACTCAATACATTTTGGGAAAAAGAAGCTTTGGAAACTGTTTTTAAAGAAATAGCTGCTGCCAATACTTTGAAACCCGGAGAATTAATGTTACCTTATCGTATAATGCTGGTAGGAGGAAAATTTGGACCCGGTGTTTTTGATATTGCTGCGCTCATAGGAAAGGATGAAACTATAGGAAGGATTAAATATACCCTCTCCCTGCTAGCCGATTAGCAGGACAAATTAGAATTTAAAACAACCATCTATTGAAACCCATCCATTGGCTCATATTGCTTGTAGCAGTCCGCTTTGCGCTACCTTTTTTGCTGCAGGATAATTTCTATGAACCGCATCGGGACGCATACCTGTACCTCGATTATGCCCACCATTTGGACTGGGGCTATATGGAAGTCCCTCCGCTACTAAGCGTTTTTTCCTGGCTTACTCTAAAGCTGGGAAATGGCATGTTTTGGGTGAAATGTTGGCCTGCTCTTTTTGGAGCTTTCACTTTTGGCTTATGTGGGCACCTTGTTTTGCTACTCGGGGGCAAAACAAGAGCCCTTTTTCTATTATTTATCTGTTTTGTTTTTGGAGCCTTTTTGAGGGTCTTTTTCTTATTTCAACCGGGGTTTCTGGAAATTTTTTACTGGACAGCAATTGCTTATTCCTTTATCCGTTTTCAAATGCATCCTTCGAAAAAATGGCTGCTCTTATTTGGAATTTGCTGTGGATTGGGGGTTATTAGTAAATACACCACCCTCTTTTTTCTTTCTGGAATATTGGTGGGTTTAATACTTACCAAAGAACGAAAAATATTCTTGAATCCTTTGTTATACATTTCAGCCGGTGTAGCAATCCTGATGTTTTTACCCAATTTGTATTGGCAGTACAATCATCGGTTTCCGGTAATCTACCACATGAAGGAATTACGGGAAACACAACTGGTTTACCTCGGCACTACAGATTTTTTGGCGGGTCAATTCATGATGAATTTTATTGTCCTATTTGTATGGCTTAGCGGATTGATCACACTTCTATTTACAATGAAATGGGCCAAATTCCGCTGGTATGGCTTCGGGTACCTCACGGTATTGGTACTTTTTATATTGGGGAGCGGCAAAGATTATTACACGTTGGGGCTGTACCCGATTTTATTTGCCTTTGGCGCTGTAAGCATCGAACAGTGGAGCAGGAAATGGCACCCGGTTTTGAAACCTTTGCCTTTGGTACTTCCCACCATACTCGGAATTTTCATTATTCCGCTTATACTTCCCATTAATAAACCAGAAAAGCTGGCAGCCTATTTTGTAAAAACCGGTATAAAAGAAGCCATGGGATTTAAATGGGAAGATCAGCAAAACCATCCTCTACCTCAGGATTATGCAGATATGTTTGGCTGGAAATCACTCACAGAAATGGTGGCCAAAAATTTTCATTCCTTACCTGATTCGGTACAAAAAGAAACCATTATTTATTGCCGTGGATATTACTCAGCAGGTGCACTTAATTTTTTTGGGCCAGAATTGAATCTGCCCACCGCCATCAGCGACAACGGGAGCTACCTTTGGTGGATACCTTCCCCTCTGAAATTCAAGCATTTAATGCTGATCAGCCATAGTGATCCCGAGCCGGACGATGAAGTATTTAATCAATTTGAAAAAAGGATCTTGATGGATTCCCTGCAACTACCACTATTTCGTGAAACTGGTATGAAAGTCCGCTTTTTTCAAAATGGAAATGATAGCTTATCTTATTATGTTACACAAAGCCTGGAAACCCAAAAGGATGTTTTCCGCAGATTACCTTAAACATAGCCCATGCTTATTTGGGGGAAAATTACATTTGGACGACATTTAACAGAGTCTTTATTCCCTTAAAAAAGGAGAAATCTAATTTTAGAAAATGAACTTTAGAAAGGTAGTTGGCTTAATTTTATACGTGGTACAACAGATATGGGAAAAAAGCGCATTTGATTAGCTTGCACGCTTGTGGATGCGCATGACTATAATTAACATAATTAAATTTACTTTTTACGATGCGGCGGCATGACTGGGGTCTTCTTTTTCATAGCAGAAAGGCAAAATAGAATCAACCCCAATTTTAAAAAATACTGATGCAATTCTAGTTAAAATCCTGAAATGTAAAATTATAATAGGGTTCCTATTATTCCAAAAACACTGTATGTGATTAAAATAAATGATTGGGATTCTGATTTCCTTCCTTTATTTTTTTTTGTTACTACTGTAATAAAATCTTAAATAATTATACCAATTATCCAATTTTGAAAAAAACTTTACAATTTTACTATTAAATTAAAAATGATGAAATCTAAATTGCTATTCATGTTGATGATAGCCTTCGTTGGAACCGCCCTTGTTGGTAACAGCCAAACTCCTAACGACGCTATTAAACTTTCAGACAAAGTGAGTATTCAGTTCCCGGAGAAGCCTATAACACAGGATATGGGTCCAGCCAAATTATACAACCTCCGGCTGGAAGACAGCTCTGCCAATTTTCTGGCACTCGCCACCGACCTTCAAAAGTCGAACGGATTAGATGCCGCCACGTTATCGGAAGCATCCATGCAACCAGAATTCTGGGATCAGGCTGAACAGGGGTTTATTTCCTCCATGGGAGAAGGTGCTAAACTTGTAAGCCGCGAAATGAAGAATATAACTGGAATAGACGTTATGCAAATTGTAATAACCCGGGTTACAGAAAAAGGGGAAACCAATACCGTAACCGTCTGGATTTTTGTAGAAGATATTTATAGCATCAACCTCATTCATACAAATCGTGCCGGAAAAGCTGATGAAAAAAAGCGGGATGCATTTTTCGCATCTGTAAAAGTTGATTAAAATAAAGGAACAAAAAAAAATTAGAAATAAAATAATATCAATTTATCTTAAAAGCAAAAAATGAGGTAACACTTCAGGATAGGTGGATTTATTAATAAAATAGAGGGAGCTGGCGAACACCGCACAACTAATAAATCAGTAAATATAAGATCGGGATAAATTACTTTTTTGATTAATACCTTAACCCAAAAAGTAATTTATTTATGGATGGACGGGTTGTAAGAAAAAAAGCAGGGTAAGGAATGCTGCAAAACAAACTGCTTGCTTTATCCGATACATGGACACCTTTATGTTTTAATTTTTTACCATTGAAAATTTATAAACAAAATTATTTTTCAATCTTAATGAAAACAATGGTTGGTATGGTGTATGGCAATAGCCTTGTGTATCATACCTGTAATGGTTGTCACTAATAGAAAAAAGGAGTAGCAGAACGTTGGCTTTTTTCCATGGATATTTCAATTCCACTTTATAAGGCTTTGCTACATCGGATAGAGGACAAACATGTACACCTGTGACATTGAACCCGCAGCCAATAAAATATGTTTTTACACCAATAAAGCTGGTAAAAAATATGGGTATAGTATCGGAATAAATGTTTGTAAATGGGAATAATTACGCGTTAACCTTGTTTCTGAATAATGTCTAATAGTACTTTCCATTTGCCATCAAATAAATCTCTCAGGTATTGATGGTCGTTGGCTGACAGCTTTACCAAAGAACTGGTGTTTTTATGCACCTGATCGGGATTACGAATGCCGGGGATAACGGTGCTTACTTGAGGAAAACCTAAAATAAAACTAAGTGCCATCCCGGCCAGATTTGTATTGTACTGTTTGGCAAGTGGAACTACATCAGCCCTTAAAATATCAATCGTTCTTTCAATAATAACAGGGGTAAGCCGCTTATGGCGATGGTCGCTTTGGTCAAAACGGGCATCAGGTTTGTATTTTCCACTAAGCAATCCAAATTGAAGTGGCATTCTTGCAATAATCCCCATTCCTTTTGCGGCGGCGGGTTCCAGCAGCGGAACGGCTATCTGATTGATCATATTGAGCACCAACTGAAAACCACTGCCAAAACCGCCTTCCAGTAAAAAATTAGCTTCAGTACCGGGCGCAAAAGTATTTAGTGACAACCCCCAGTAACGGATCTTACCATCCTTTTTTAATTGCTCCATAGCCTCTATACACGCTCCATCCTGCAGGTGGGCGAGCCGGGCTACATGCAACTGATAAAAGTCAATAGTCTCCCGCTGCAATCTCTTCAAACTAGCTTCACATGCTTCTATTATATAATCTTTAGAATAGTCAATTTGTATAGTTCCCTCTATGCTAACTTTTTGACCTACTTTGGTTGCTATCAACGCTTCCTTATTTTTTCCGATGCATGTCCCCAAAAGGGTTTCAGAATGCCCAAGACCATAAAAATCCGCTGTATCGAAAAAATTAATCCCTGCATCGAGTGCACTTAAAACCGCCGCTTTAGATTCTGCGTCATCAGATGACCCCCACCCTATTTCAACACCCCCTACATTGGCTGCGCCACCGATAGCCCATGCTCCAAAACCTATTTCACTCACCTCTAATGATGTATTTCCAAAAGTGCGATATTCCATAATTTTTCAATATGTGTGCAATAAAGATAAGGACAGCGGGTGGGTTGAAACGGGATCCTGCTAAAAATCAGGAATTACCTAGCCCATTCCCCGTAATTTTGGGGCTGTAAAAGAACATGATTGCTATGAATAATAGACCGATTAGGATATTGGTAGCCAAAGTGGGACTGGATGGCCATGACCGGGGTGCCAAAGTAATTGCAACTGCTTTGCGTGATGCAGGTATGGAAGTAATTTATACGGGACTTCGACAAACCCCGGAAATGGTTGTAAATGCAGCCTTACAGGAAGATGTTGATGCCATTGGGGTGAGTATTCTTAGTGGGGCACACATGACTGTTTTTCCAAGGCTTATTGGGTTGATGAAAGCTAAACAGATGAATGATGTACTGCTTACAGGAGGAGGAATTATACCAGCAGACGATATGGCGGCACTTCATGAACTTGGAGTAGGCCAGCTTTTTCCGCCAGGAACCAACACCCATCAAATAGCAGACTACATAAAAAATTGGGTAGCAGAAAACAGGGACTTCTAAGGGTGACATTTTATTATTTCCCCATGCCTGTCCGGAGCCAAAGAAAGCGATTCCAAAACGGGAGAAATATATGGAATACCCAAATCGAGCCCTCTTAATACCAATACAACTCCCAGCAAAGCCATAACATAGGGAGTTGCCCTCAAGAAAAACAATCGAAAACGATAGCCAAATTGCCGTGATAAAAATAAAAAGACGAACATTACAGGCATAGTACCCAATCCAAAGAGCAGCATAAAAACAGCCGATTGATACACATCACCTGTTGCAATAGCTGCTGTCAGACCAAAATAAACCAAGCCGCAAGGCAACAACCCATTAAGCATACCAAAAAGTACCGGTGTACCTACTCCATTTCTTTGTTTAAATAAAATGGAAAAAACTGGTGTAAGTCGGTTATTTACCCAATTGGTAAATTTATTCTGATGAAACAAAGCTGGTTTTGCAATGGTAAATAAAACAAATAAAAGCATTAAAATACCCATTGTAACGGACAAAGCTTGCTGCATACCCGCCAACTTGAATTGCTGTCCAAAAAAACCAAATATTAAACCGAGAAGTCCATAAGTAAAGGTTTTACCTACAAAATATCCTATGGAGGCAAAAGGAGTTTGGCCTGCTTTACCAGGCATGGTAATGCCCATTGCAAGAGGGCCGCACATTCCCATACAGTGGAAACTGCCGGCAAACCCTATTCCTAAAGCACTCCATATAAGAAAACCGCTCATCATTACTTCTTAATAAATAAGGATTGCTCATCAAAATAATTAAGCCCACCCGCAGAATATATAAATTTTACTTTGTATAATCCATAAACAAAATCAGAAGATGCAATAGCATAACGTAAACCACCCGTTAGGGGTTTTTCAAAATCATGAATTTTATTATCAGGACGATAAAATTTAATAACGCCACTATCAATCCTCGATAATTCCTGAGGAAACTCAATGGAAACGCCTGCTTCATTTTGTTCAATCAAGACACTTTTTTCAAGCCGGTTGCTATTTTGCTGTCCGTCAATTACCGATTGAAATTTTAATTCCTGTGCATAGTAGTCAGGTGTAACAAGGTCAAAATGCTGCTGAAAGCAAAGGGTTACCATACCCAGCATAAAAATTACAAATCCGCTATATGCGATTATTAGTTTTGTACCCCAATTCCATTTTATTCCCATCATAATAATTTTTTCATATTTATTTTAAACCTAACTGCTATTATTCTGTATATCCTAAAAAGCCGGTAGATATACTTCGAATTTTTTTACCCTCCTGATAAATGCCTATGACCACTTTACTATTTCTTTTTTGAATAGCTGATTTTGGGATGACCACAAAAAAAGTTGCCTCTGCCCAACCTTCTGCGGGAGTGTTTAATAATTCACGCCCTACAAGGTTGATACGACCCGGAAAATTTTCAACTTTCATTTCCACATGAATAGGTTTTGTGGTTTTGTTGAGCATATTCATCATATATAAATTGCTAAGGCTGTCTGTTCCTACTTCCTGAAAAAGCTGTCCTCTTGCCCTCATCACGGTTACATCTACATCATTACGGGTAGCCAGCATAAAACCAAGCCCTCCAAGTAAGAGCACCAAAACAGCGGAATAGGCCTTCATACGGGTGGTAAAATAGAACGGCCTTTTTTCTGCCAGTTGATTTTCACTTGCATAACGGATCAAACCCCGAGGCGAACCCACTTTATCCATAATGCTATCACAGGCATCAATACAGGCTGTACAATTAATACATTCCAATTGTGTTCCATTGCGTATATCTATACCCGTTGGGCAAACTACAACACATTGGTTACAATCAATACAATCGCCCAATGCTGCTTTTTCAGTATGCTTTCCTTTTCCACGGGGTTCTCCCCTGTTATAATCGTACGCTACAACCAGCGAATTATGATCTAGCAAAACACCCTGCAACCTGCCATAAGGACAAATAAGAGTACATATAATTTCTCTTGCAAAAGCATATACCCCATAGAAAACAAAAGTAAAAATCACTATGGCCATAAAACCTGCTAAATGACTTGATATGGGATCTTTTATAATGGTATATAATCCATCGGTTCCTATGATGTACGCCAGAAAAGTATTGGCTATTAAAAAAGAAAGTCCAAAAAATACTACATGCTTCAAACCTCGCTTCCAAATTTTTTCGAAATTCCATGCACTCCTATCAAGTGCGCGTTGCTTATTGGGGTTCCCCTCAATAAGCCATTCAATTTTCCGAAAAACCATTTCCATGAAAATGGTTTGAGGGCAAGCCCAACCACAAAAAATTCTACCATAAATCATGGTAAACAAATAAATAAAAACTATACCAGTAACCATGGCCACTCCAAAAATAAAAAAATCCTGTGGCCAGAAAAGCATACCTAATATCGAAAACTTACCCTCCATTACATTGAGTTGCATGGCAGGATTTCCATTGATCCGTATAAATGGCATACTAAAAAATACAACAATGTAAAGTATGCTGAGAAGCGTTCTTCGCTTATACCAAAAACCCGTTGGCTGCCAGGCATAAATCCAGTTTCGCTTTCCTTTTTCGTTTACCGATGGCATCCGGTCTCTAAAAGACTCTTCATGGCTGATCTCTGTAGATATAACACTCATAATAGTTGCATATTGCTCAGGCAATCCCTCTTTTATAGTTTAACCGTAGCAGATGCAGTGCTATCTGCAGCCCCGGAAGATTCTTTCTGTTCCTCGAATTTTTCACCTTGCGGCTCTCTCGCATTTGGTGGATTAGTCCCTTTTATAGAATGGATGAAACTGGTTAGTTGTGCCATTTGCACCGGCGAAAAATCATCTCTCCAGCTTCTCATTCCTTTATCCGGCCAGCCATATTTAATAGCCTTAAAAACATCCCCGAGACTCCCGCCATGCAACCAATAATCATCCGTAAGGTTTGGTCCTACAGCATTGCCCTCACCAACACTACCATGACAAGGGGTACAATTGGCAGTAAACAATACTTTTCCACCTGCAACAGCCGAAGCATCGAGTAGCGTAACGGAATTCTCATCCACATTACTTGCATTTTTTACCAGGTAGGCGTCCTTTTCCTTTTCAGCTTTTTTCATGGCAATTTGTAATTCCTCAATTTGCAAAGGCGCCGATTCCGCTACATGATACCGATACATATACCCTATGGAAAAAAGAATAGTCAAACCAAAAGCAACTGTCCACCAGGGAGGAAGCTTATTGTCAAGTTCGCTAATGCCGTCATAGTCATGGCTCAAATCAACATCTTGCTCGTCTTTAAGATCATTTGCGTTATTTAACCGCCACCACCAGCTTTTTTTAGGAACACCTTCTGTTGCGGCTTCTGGAACTTTAACTATTTTGGGTTTACTTTCAATACCAACCAAAAATTTCAACTGATACACCAAAGCAATTAAAATAATAATTTCGATTGCAACAGCAGCAATCATTACAAAAAAGGTAAGGGCAGATAGCCCATTGAAATTTAACGATGTTTTTATTGTACTTGCCGCAGCATTCTGTGCAAAGCCGTTGAAAGAAGATAGTAACCCTGCACCCAGCAAAAACGTTACCATGATAATAACAGAGGCATTTGCAGGCGTTTGCGCGGTCTTTTCTGCTTGTATTTTATCCCGATACATTGCTGCTGCCTGATTAACCACATTGGCTAATATAGCAATGGCCAGCGCAAGCAAAATCATAATGCCCAAAAGCACTTGTGCGAGGGGGTTTTCCAAAGCGCCAGGCACTTTAGGTTGTGCGGTTACACTAAGACCTCCCCATAAAAAAAATATGGAAAGCATCATATATCTATTGTTTAATATTCGGTTCAACATATTCAGGTATATCAAAATTTGAGAAAATTTTTATTAAATATCAAGCGGTAAGCTGCTGCATTCTTCCAGTGTTTTTTTGTCGGTACTGTACACATACCAGGTCATCACAACAAAAAAAACTACGAAAATTATCAGACCAATTAATGGAAAGATGCTTATCCCGGTTATACTTGTCAGATAGTTTACAAATTTCATAACTTTAATTTTAAATTATATTCTTCCTAATTTTTTTTTGAACCGCTTTTTTACTTCAAACACTCCATTTTTTTTAAAAGAAACATTTAAAATATTAATTCTTTTCAAATATCTAATTAAAATCGTCCTGCTTATTTTATTACTACTTCTGGTTTACTGGATTTAATATCTGTTCCAAGTCTTTGGAGGTAGGCAATCAAAGCGATAATTTCTTTATCCGGAGATGTTTTTATCTTATTCTTTCTCAAATCTTCCGTAATCTCCAAAGCCTGTTTTTTCAAATCTGCTACAGCCAATTTGTCATAACCTTGTTCATAAGGAACACCCAATGTTTGCATAGCTCTTATTTTTGCGGCCGTGTACGTCAAGTCGAGGTCGTCATCCAGCAGCCATGGGTAATTAGGCATCAAACTGCCAGGACTCATGAGTGTAGTTTGCAACATGTGATTATAATGCCAGCTATTGGGATACTTACCCCCTACTCTATGCAAATCGGGTCCGGTACGCTTACTACCCCATTGAAAGGGATGATCATAAATAAATTCGCCCGCCTTACTGTATTCTCCATACCTGGCAACCTCATCCCTGAAGGGGCGTACCATTTGGGAATGACAGGTGTAGCAACCTTCTCTTAAATATAAATCCCGTCCTTCCAGTTCCAGGGGTGTATAAGGTTTTACCGCCGCAATGGTGGGTATATTAGTTTTTATTAAAAAGGTTGGTACCATCTCAATTAAGCCTCCAATAACCACTACAATAAGACTAATAACAAGCATCTGAACAGGCCGTCTTTCTATCCAGGCATGCCAAAATTTATGTCCAGGTTTAGGTGCATAGACTTTAGTCAAAGCAGGAGCCTCTGCCCACTCTATAGCTACAAACTTTCCACCCTTTATTGTCTTCCATACATTGTACACCAGCATAAACATTCCAATGATGTACAAAGTACCCCCAATACCACGCAAAATATACATGGGTTGTATATTGGTTACCGTCTGCAAAAACTGGTATTTCAAAGTGCCTTCCGGAGTAAATTCCTTCCACATCAATGCTTGTGTAAAACCTGCCCAATACATAGGAATGGCATATAAAATAATACCCAATGTGGCAATCCAAAAGTGATTTGCCATTAATTTTTTGCTATACATGGGTACATTGAATAAGCGTGGAATAAGAAAGTAAATGACTCCGAATGTCAAGAATCCATTCCATCCCAAGGCTCCCACATGCACGTGTGCTACTGTCCAATCTGTAAAATGCGAGATTGCATTTACATTTTTTAAACTGAGCATAGGTCCTTCAAACGTACTCATACCATAGGAGGTAAGCGCCACCACAAAAAATTTAAGAATAGGATCTTCCCTCACTTTATCCCAGGCACCCCGCAGTGTCATTAAGCCATTGAGCATACCTGCCCATGAAGGGAAAATAAGCATGATACTAAAAACAGTACCCAGCGATTGCGCCCAATCGGGCAGCGAGCTGTACAGCAGGTGGTGTGGACCGGCCCATATATACAAAAAGATAAGCGCCCAAAAGTGGATGATGCTCCACCGATAACTATACACCGGCCGGTTGGCGGCTTTTGGTACAAAGTAATACATGACCCCCAGGTATGGAGTAGTAAGAAAAAATGCTACCGCATTGTGACCATACCACCATTGTACCAATGCATCTTGTACACCTGCATACCAACTATAACTCTTTAAAAAATGGACAGGAATTTCGAAGGAGTTTACAATATGCAACATGGCGACAGTTACCCAGGTGGCTATCCAAAACCAAATGGCAACATACATGTGCCGCTCTCTGCGCTTCACAATAGTCATCATCATATTCCAGCCAAATACAACCCAAATTAAGGTAATAGCAATATCTATCGGCCATTCCAGTTCTGCATATTCTTTGCCTGTGGTATGGCCGGTAATGAGGGTAACTGCGGCTGCAACAATAATTATTTGCCAGCCCCAAAAGTGAATCCAGCCCAGCCGGGCATTGTACATTGATGTTTTTAACAAACGTGGAAGGGCATAGTAAATACTCATGAAAATACCATTGCCTACAAAAGCAAAAATGACTGCATTGGTATGTACCGGTCTTACTCTGCCAAAGGTAGTATAGGCGAAATCAAAATTGAGTACGGGATATGCCAATTGGAAAGCAATCAGGAGACCTAATAGCATCCCTACTGTACCCCATACAATAGTGGCAATTAAAAATGCCTTAGGGTGTCGGTTGTCGTAATGAAATTTCTCTAACGGTAACTGCATACAGAATTGGAATTATGAATTTTTATCAACTGTTTTATCATCAAAAAGCATACGAACGGGTGGTCCGTATTCGTCATCAAACTGCCCACTTTTTACACTTACCAAAAAGGCAATCAGGAAGCCTCCGGCCACCAGCATGCTGGCAATCAAAAGAATAATTATTACGGACATATTTTTAAAAATTTAAAATGCAATGAGCAAAAGTATCTGGTTGGAAGAGGTTGCTCAATGATGAGACTCACCCGCAAACATGATACTTATCATTTTTTCGTGTTGTGGAACCTGATTTTTTTATTCTGACTGGGAATAAATATTAAACTACCCTAAAGGAGTTTCCCAATAAAACCGAACCTCTTAGCTGAACCCCAAGCCAGGTAATTAAAATAATACTGATACTGCTGGAAGGCATTAAAATAGCAGCTACCAGTGGGGTAAGAGTACCTGAAGCGGCAAAGGAGAGTCCTATAAGATTATATAAGATGGAGATAATAAAAGAAAATAAAATAATTCTTCTGCCGCTGCTTGCCATTAAAAGATAGCCATTTAACCTTTGTAGTTTTGATGCTTCCAGTATTCCATCACAGGCAGGTGAAAAATTATTTACCTGATCGGTTACGGCTATACCCACGTCACTTTGAGAAAGTGCTGCTGCATCATTCAGGCCATCGCCTATCATCAAAACTTTTGCACCCTTTTGTTGCAGATCTTTAATGAAAGCAAGCTTATCATGCGGCGATTGATTAAAAAGAAGAATAGCATCCGAACCGAGTAAGGATTGCAAGGTTTCCTTTTCCGAATCATTATCACCGCTTACTACGGCAAGACGGTACCTTTTTGAAAGTTTTTTCAAGGATTGAAAAACTCCTTTGCGGTAATGATTCCGCAACATAAAAAAACCTTCCTTTTGGCTATCAATTTTATAGGCTACAATAGAACCTTTTACTGTTTTTAGCGCCGTACCCCAAACAAACTCCGGGCTTCCCATTTTTATATAGGTGTCTTCTACCCATGCTTCCATTCCTTTACCCGGTGTTTCCCGGAAATTATCCAGTAAATCGTTTTGTCCACCCAACCATTCTCCAACTGCCCTGCTCAAAGGGTGATTACTTTGCAATGCCACCTTGCTAAGTAATTGCCGCTGCGCATTTGTCAACGGATCACCGGAATGGGTTATATCAAAAATATGATTGTTTGTAATCGTTCCCGTTTTGTCAAAAACAATATGTGTAATAGGCAGCAATTTTTCGAGGATACTAAAATCCCGGAGAAAGAACCCTGCTCTGTCAAATGCTCGAACGACATGTCCATTGGTAAAAGTAGCAGAAAGCAACAAAGCACAGGGACAGGCAACAATTAACATGGCAGTTACTACTGGCCAAAGTTGTGCAGGATCAGCAAACCACCAATAAATACCTGCAATGGCTGTTAAGGTAAAGAGAATAGCAGTAAAATACCGGGCTAATGGATGTAAAAAAGAATCCCTGTGATCCGTATCCTTTCCTTTGGAGGATTGATTCCACAGACGGGTCAGATAACTTTGCGACACATCTTTTACCAGCAGCAATTCTATTTTACCCCCAACCTGACGGCCACCTGCATATATAAGCTCACTTATAGCTTTAGGAACAGGAACACTTTCACCCGTTACAAAACTGTAATCTATCTCTGCATCGCCCCGCAGCAACAGGCCATCAGCCGGAATAATTTCCTGTGCATGGATTGCCACCCTATCGCCTGCCCTGAGGTTGGGTAATGCGGCAGGAAGTTCTTTTCCATCTACAATTTTGTGCACGGCAATAGGGAAATAGCTGGTATAATCACGGTCAAATGTGAGGGATTGCTGGGTGCGATCCTGTAGGATCCTGCCAATTAACATAAAAAATACGATACCTGCCATACTATCAAGATATCCTGGCCCGGTTTGGGTAGTAATTTCATAAATACTCCGAACAAAACATATAAAAATAGCCAGTGCTATAGGAGCGTCTATATTTAGAAAACCCGACCTCAGCCCTTTCCAGCCTTGAATAAAAAATTCCTGTGCACTAAAAAAGAAAACAGGAATGGCCAATAAAAGACTTAAATATCGGAACCACGGAGTTAATTGCACCTGTTCGGGATTATCTACTACAGATAAATATTCCGGGAAACTTAAAAGCATGATATTTCCCAGGCAAAATCCTGCTACACCCAATCTATAAATACGGTGCTTGTTATAATATTTTTTTGGCTTTTTGTTGAGGTCATGTAAACTAATATAAGGCTCATAGCCAATACCAGTGAGCAGTTCGGCTACTTGCTTTAGCGAAATCTCCTTTTCGTTAAATTGAAGGGTCACCTCTTTGTGTGCAAAATCAACACGGCTGTTCGAAATGCCATTATGCATTTGATGCAGGTTTTCCAGTAGCCACAAACAACTGCTGCAATGCACTTGCGGTAAATAAAAACATACCTGCACATATTGCCCATTGCGATACTTTATTAACTGTTCAGAAAGTTGGGCATCCTCTAAAAAAGCAAACTTTTCGGGACGGACAATACTACGCTGATTCTGACCAGGGGATATGTTGAGTTGATAATAGTTACATAAGCCATTTTTATTTAAAATGTCGTAAACAGTTTTACACCCAGCACAGCAAAAATATTTTTCATCGAAAAAAAAACCTTCTTTCCATCCGATTTCACCGCAATGATAACAGATTGTCGCATTTTCAGTATATACAGGCACCATATAGATATAGAGCTAAGAGGGGGATAAATTTTTACAATTACCACTGCAAGGTTGATTAAATAGATTTTCAACCTTAGGAAGCAGGACATTTTCTTTCAGATAAATTACCTGCAACACTTGCTGTTCAAGCGCATGCAATTCTTCACAGATCAACTTAAAATCCTGCGACCAATCGGGTTGAGCGAGGTAACTGTTAAGCATGTGCCGAAGTCTTTCGAACAGATTTAATATTTTTTTATGCATTTTTTTAATCATTTCCATAGGCAACTTTCTTCCTTTGCATGATTTAGAACCCTCATTGCAAATCAGAGGAAAAATTACCATTCGATCATTTCTAATCATTTGGTTTACTTCATCGCTGATTCTATAATAAAGCACGGTAATCAATTCTACTTTTTCCGCTTCATCGGTATCATTTTGTAAATCCTGCATGTATTTTCTTATTGAATCCATAAGGGACTCAATCTGCTGATATTGTTTATTTTCAATATAGCTGGTTAATTTAGGGGGAGAGAGTTCACTAAATTCAACCAAATGTGGTGCGGCCATAATTATCAATTTTCAAAGGCGAAGCTACCATTTACCGAAAGGCAGATAAATGACAGTACTCAAGGCAAAACATGATTTATATCATAATTAATCCCAGCAGTAGCTCTTGCCGCCTGCGGTTAACTTATTTATAATTAACCACATTCATTTAAATGGACTCCATTTGCCGGGAATTCATAATGGCCTTTACCGGCAAGCCTATGGATAGAAACACAGCCGCACAAAAAAAAACCTCGCTTTAAAAGCAAGGTCATACAATATTTTGAAGTAACGTATGCGAATTAGTAATCGTTTAAATTGGCAATACGAACCAATGAGCGATGGTTTACGATTTTAATTTTTTTGCCAGATAATTCTATTACTCCCTCTTTATTTAATTCGCTTAACAAACGAATGGCGGTTTCTGTAGCGGTTCCTACAAGGTTTGCAATTTCTTCTCTGGATAATTGCACATCCAAAAAATCAGTATCTTCTTGAGTGCCATACGTTTCCTTTAAAAAAAGTAATGTTTCCGCTAATCTTTCTCTTACTGGTTTCTGGGCAAGGTGTGTCAATTTTATTTCAGCTTCTTTCAACTGGGTACTAAGCAATTTCATTACTTCCCCACTTAGTGGTCTGTCCTCTTTTAAAACTGAAAGAAACACATCTTTAGGTACGAAACATACCTGTGAATCTTCAAGGGCAATGGCTGTAGCATTGTACCGCTCACTCGCAAGCAAACTCCTGTACCCTAGTACGTCTCCATCTTTTGCAAGCCGTACAATTTGTTCTTTACCTTCATCTCCAACAATAGAAATTTTAATTTTTCCTTTGTTTACGCAATAGACGCCAAAGGGATGCCCACCTTCATTAAATAAAACCTGACCTTTTTTATAAATTGTACAGGTTTTACTATCACTGATTTCATCTAGTAGTACCCCGTTGGTACAGCAAAAAATAGACAGATTGCGTTTGCTACAGGCGGCGCAATGAACATGATCAAAAGTTTTAGATGGAATGGACATAAATGTTACTTGCTTTTACTCTTTTCCTGAATTATTTTAGATATTTTATTTTAAACCAATTTTCTGTTTGAAATTCTATCTAAGGTCGAAAGATTTAGATTATAGTTGTATAAATGTCGAGCCTTAATCATCAATTGTTAAACAGGAATATTTTTATCAATTAAATAATGTACCAGTAAAGCAAAGTTACCTGTGAATTTTGCCATTTAAAAGATTTTTTAATAGTTTACATTGCCAAGCCCTTAGGTTTGCTTAAAAGAAAAATTGTATGTACCAGACGATTATAAGTGAAAAGGACGGAGGAATATGCACACTTACTATTAACCGGCCCGAAAAATTAAACGCGCTTAATAAAAATGTTGTAACAGAACTGTCCTCGGCTCTTGAAGATGCTCTTTTTGACACGACTGTAAAATCAATATTAATTACCGGTGCCGGAGAAAAAGCTTTCGTAGCCGGGGCAGATATTTCTGAGTTTAGTTTACTGGATAAGGATGGAGGTAAAATGCTGGCTCAAAAGGGACAGGAAGCGGTATTTAACAGGATAGAAAATAGCCCTAAACCTATCATTGCAGCGGTTAATGGCTTTGCGTTGGGGGGTGGGTGCGAACTAGCTATGGCGTGTCATTTTCGCATTGGCTCTACAAAAGCTAAATTTGGTCAACCCGAAGTAAACCTTGGTTTGATTCCCGGATATGGTGGAACCCAGCGACTTACCCAACTTGTAGGAAAAGGTAAAGCTATGGAAATGATGATGACAGGTAGTATAATAGATGCCCACTCCGCCCTGCAATGGGGATTGGTGAATGAGGTGACGGAACCTGAGAGTCTTCTTGAAAAATGCAGAGAGATTTTGCATGTAATTCAAAGTAAGGCTCCCCTTGCTATTACAAGGGTAATTGAACTCGCCAATATAGCTGCCTCCGGCAACCCCAAAGGATACGAAGCTGAGATAGCTGCCTTCGGAGAACTGTTTGGAACCGAAGACAAAATTGAGGGTACCGCTGCTTTTCTTGAAAAAAGAAAGCCTGTTTTTAAAGGTGCCTGACCTTGTCTTATTTTAGGTTTACCATTTTGTTGATTTTCTGTTTTCCTTTTTTATAATTCATGGCATATATAAGACCGCCCTGCAAGTGTGCTAAAAAGAGTGGATTGCTGAAAGACTCTTCCGTATGGCCTAAAGCCGTATAAAAGGAACGTCCGCCATCATAGTTATGATACCAACTTACAGGATGGAAATTCCCATTTTTACCTCCTTTATAAGTATTTTCATCAACGGTCATTACTATCTTCATGGAATCCCAATAGTAATTTTTAAAATTGTACCATTCATCGAAATGGCGCCATTGAGCAGGCAACCCTTTTGTAGCTATAAAAAGACTGTCTGTAACATTTAATTCGGCTTCCTGTTGCTCGGGATGACTATCAAATTGTGCTCCTACCAGTTTATTATACCAAGGCCAGTCGTACTCGGTATCGGTAGCGGCATGAATACCCACAAATCCACCACCATTCCGTATAAAATTTTGAAACACGCCTTGCTGGGTTTCATTAAGTATATTACCGGTAGTACTTAAAAACACTATGGCCTTGTATCGGTTCAGGTTTCCTAATTTGAATACATTAGCATCTTCAGAAGTATCTACATGTATGCCCATTGATTTCCCTAATTTCAGAAGAGCCATTTTACCCTCATGTATGCTGGTGTGGCGAAAACCTTTGGTAGCACTAAAAACCAAAATTGCCGCCTTGTTTTTGTTTTGGGCGGTGGTGGATAAACTTAAAACAACCGCTATAAGAAAAATGGGAACTGTTTTCATAACTGATGGCAAAATAGGGATAAAAATACAATTAAAGTGAACTAATCGCTGATAATATATTTTACAGACAGAGGTGAAAGCAAACGAGACGGGTTGCTTATCTTCGCCATGTTATGATGAAGGAACGTGTACTAACCGGTATAAGACCTACGGGTAATATGCATATCGGGAATTATTTTGGGGCTACCCGTAATCTTTTACAAATGCAAAATGATTTTGATTGTTATGTGTTTGTAGCCGATTGGCATAGCCTTACCACCCACCCCGATACGAAAGCGTTGCAAGAGGGCGTACGCAGGGTGATAGCGGAAAATATTGCTTGCGGTCTCGATCCTGAAAAAGCTACCTTGTATGTGCAAAGCGATGTACCCGAAATTGCGGAGCTATACTTGTATCTGAACATGATGGCATACAAAGGCGAATTGGAAAAAACAACCACTTTTAAAGAAAAAGTAAGACAGCATCCTGACAACGTGAATGCCGGTTTGCTAACCTACCCCGTATTACAAGCCGCCGATATACTAATACACAGGGCTACAAAAGTACCTGTAGGCAAAGATCAGGAACAGCACCTTGAAATGGCTCGCAACTTTGCACAAAGATTCAATTATAGGTATGGAAATGGTAATGAAATATTACCTGAACCACAAGCTTTTAATTATGGAGATACAGAATTAATAAAAATTCTCAGTTTGGACGGACAAGGCAAAATGAGTAAAAGCGAACATGAATTAAACACGCTTTATCTGGCAGATGAGGATACTTTTATTGAAAAGAAAATAAAAAGGGCGAAAACCGATCAGGGTCCAGATAGTACTGGCAGCGAAAAACCAGATTATATACAAAATTTATTTACCTTACTTTCACACGTTAGCACCACAGACACGCTTGCTTTTTTTGAAGAAAAATATCAGGCCTCCTCTACTGGAAATGTTCATATACGGTATGGGGACCTGAAAAAACAACTTACAGAAGATATGATTCGTTTTATAGGTCCAATCCGCCAAAAAGCCAACGAAATAATGCAGGATAAGGCTTACCTGAATAGGGTTATGCAACAGGGCAAAGAAAAAGCGAGAGAAAGCGCAGCAAAAACTTTAATAACTGTAAGAGAGGCAATTGGAGTGCAATATTAATAAGAAGCTGCGTAAGACTGCCCTATTTTTATAAATACGGCTTGCAAAACATGAATATTTTACTAATTTGTTATAATAAATAAAAGCGGGGTTATATTGCCTGCTGTTCGACTTAAATTTACCATCATCGCTTCACAATTATGTCAGCAAAAAAACCAAAGCATATTGCTATTGCAGGAAATATTGGTGCCGGAAAAACCACCCTCACCGAATTGCTCAGCAAACATTATAAGTGGATTCCGCAATTCGAAAATGTAGATGAAAATCCATACCTGTATGATTTTTATGAAGATATGCCCCGCTGGAGTTTTAACCTGCAAATCTTTTTTTTAAACAGCCGGCTGAATCAGTTATTGGAAATACAAAGAGGTACAGAAACCGTGGTGCAGGATCGCACATATATGAGGATGCGATGATATTTGCCCCCAATCTGCATGAAATGGGATTGATGAATAAACGTGATTTTAATAATTACTATACATTTTTTGAAACCCTGAAAAGTATGGTAAAACCTCCCGATCTTTTAATTTATCTTAAAGGATCAGTACCCACACTCGTTGGACAAATTCAAAAACGTGGCAGGGAATATGAGGAAAATATCCGGCTTGATTACCTGAAAAAATTAAATGAATTTTACAACAAGTTTATAGACAATTACCAGGAAGGCAAATTGCTTGTGGTAAATATAGATACCAACAAATTTGCAGAAAAGGAAGAAGATCTTGGGGAGATCATCAACCGGATTGACAGCACTCTTTTCGGATTGTTTTAATTAACTTGATTGGCATCGGTAACGTTGGCATTGGTTTCTGTCGAAATCAATGCCTTTTTATTGTCGGGTTCTGCAAAAAAACGTTTCTGAAATAACAAAATAACAATCAGACCTACCGAAATACTCGCATCTGCAATATTGAAAACCGGGCTAAAAAATTCAAAACGATCTCCACCCCAAAAAGGAAACCAGGAAGGATAAGTTGTTTGAATAATAGGAAAATACAACATATCCACTACTTTACCATGCAAAAAACCTGCATACCCTCCTCCTTCGGGAAAAACCTTGGCAAGGTTTCTCATATATGGATCACTATCTTCGAAAATCATGCCATAAAACAAGGAGTCAATCAGGTTGCCTACAGCACCAGCAAATATTAGTGCAACACATAATATAAAGCCCTTATGCAACTTTTCCCGAATGATTTTAGCAATATAATACACCCCAAAAAACACCGCTCCCAATCGAAAGAGTGTTAGCGCAATCTTCCCCCAACTACCACTCTCACCTAACTTCCAACCCCATGCCATTCCTTCATTTTCTATAAAATGAAGCCTGAACCAACTGCCAAATACAGGAACATCTTCTCCCATGTAAAAATTGGTTTTGATATAAAACTTCGCTAACTGATCAACCAGTAATATAGCAAGTATCAGTACTACTACCTGAGTCTTCTTCACAACGACATTCTTTATTTTAGCTTCCAAAGATAAGGCGAGATACAATCGGTAAAATCGGAATTATGGTTTTTACACCCAACATTAACCCTGAAATTGCTTTTTAGCATTTGGATACTCCTTATTCACCCCACGATTTTCAATATGCGCTTTTGCTGCCCGAATAAAATCAACAAAAAGCGGAGCAGGGCTTTCCACGGTACTTTTTAGCTCCGGGTGAAACTGAACCCCAATAAAAAAAGGATGTCCGGGTAATTCAATTATTTCTACCAGCCCGGTTTCGGGATTTATGCCGCTTAGTTGCATCCCAGCTTCTTTAAATTGATCATTATACCGGTTATTAAACTCCCAACGATGCCGATGCCTTTCATTGATTGAATTTTTACCATAAATCCGGTGTGCCAAACTCCCTTCTGCCAGTTCACAAGGATATGATCCTAAACGCATAGTGCCACCTAGTTTCTTCACTTTTTTCTGATCTTCCATCATATCAATTACCGGATTCGCGGTGTGGGCATCCATTTCGGTACTATGCGCATCTTTAATATTCAACACATTGCGGGCAAACTCAATTACCGCCATTTGCATACCAAGGCAAATACCAAAAAATGGCATACCGGTTTCCCGGGCATATTGAATGGCTACAATTTTCCCTTCTATACCGCGTAAACCAAAACCAGGAGCTACCAGCAACCCATCAAGATGTCCCAGTTTTTCGTAGGCATTATCATGGGTAATATGCTCGCTATGCACATTTTCTACATTTACCTTACACGCATTTACACTACCGGCATGTATAAAAGATTCGAGAATAGATTTATAGGCATCCTGTAGTTCTACATATTTCCCGATCAGTCCAATAGTAACGCTACTATTCGGATATTTGATTTTATCCAAAAAAGAACGCCAATAAGAAAGGTCCGGTTCGGTAAGATTGGTCATGCCTAGTTTTTTTAGGCAAATCCAGTCGAGACGCTCCCGCTGCATTAGTAGCGGTACCTCATATATGGTAGCTGCATCGGCCGCTTCAATAACGGCTTCGGTTTTTACATTGCAAAACAAAGCAATTTTTCTACGAAGCTCATAGGTAAGCGGGCGCTCGGTACGGCAAACAATTATATCAGGATGCACCCCTTCCTGACTCAGCATTTTTACGCTGTGTTGGGTAGGCTTGGTTTTCAGTTCTTTGGCGGCCCGCAGGTACGGTATCAAGGTTAAATGCACCACTACACAATCTTCATCAGGCAGCTCCCATTGCAATTGGCGCATGGCTTCAATAAATGGAAGGCTTTCAATATCACCTACGGTTCCACCAATTTCGGTAATGATAACATCATATTTGCCCTCCTTACCAATCAAAAGCATTCGCCTCTTTATCTCATCGGTAATATGTGGTACTACCTGTACTGTTTTACCCAAATAATCGCCGTTTCGCTCTTTATTAATAACAGTTTGGTAAATACGACCGGTAGTTACATTATTGGCCTGACTTGTAAAAATATTCAAAAATCTTTCGTAATGGCCTAGGTCAAGATCCGTTTCTGCTCCATCTTCGGTTACATAACACTCGCCATGTTCATAAGGATTTAATGTACCCGGATCTACATTTATATAAGGGTCCAATTTTTGAATAGTTACCCTTAAACCCCTTGCCTGCAATAGCTTTGCAAGACTTGCAGCAATAATGCCTTTACCAAGAGAAGAAGTAACTCCACCGGTTACAAAAATATATTTAGCCATAACATAAAATTTTCCTGCCCTACAGATACACCCCTGAGAGTGCCTATACCGTATGGTGCAGCATTGAATTCTTTGAGTTAATAGACCTGGGAAAAATTAAAAAGGTCATGCAAACATACAGGCAATTTCGGGGTCAAGCAAGCCTGATACTTAGAATTTAATTAAAAGTGAAAAAAACACATTGTTTTGGTAAAAAATATTGACTGAAATGCCCCAATTTCTCCCGACCTTGCAGTAAAATTTATATCATGGCTAATTTTGGAGATTTACAGATAGGATCCTATTTTGTGGTTCAGGAGCAGGAAAATGCTTCGCTTGAGTTGATATATGTTCCATTAATGACTGAAAAGTGTGTTTTGGTAGAATATCAGGATGAAGAACAAACACTATCCTGGTTCAGGAAATCAGACTCGCTTTTCGAGGTGGTGGAACAACTAACCGAGGAACAAGCTGTTATTTACGAGAGTCTTTTTGAAGACGACGAGGAGGAGGAAGATGATAATTTTTGGGGAGATGACGACGATGATGAAGACGATGAATGGGATTCGGAGGACGAAGAAATAGACGAAAAGGCAAACTAGTCCTGTAAGATTGTTCTACATTAGGTGGGTTTTAATACCCTGTTTGAAACTGTTCAGGTTCAAACAGGGTATTCTTGTTTATAACATAGGTGGGTTTTACATAGGTTGGTTTTGTAAGGCGTAAACTTCTTTCGTTGTGGTAGATGCTAAAATTTGAAACCGAGGTGGATTTACGCACCAATGCCACCCGCCGCGGCTGCCCTGAAAGACCGCTGATTAGCTAAAAACCAGGGTGTAGGGTATCCACCTACCTACCCGGCAGGCATGCTCCTCCGATGGAAGGGATTGGCTGCTTTTATCCTTTTTTGTTCTATCTACCGAAAGGAAAGAGGCCGAATAACCCGTTTCTAATGGTTAGACAAAGATTTTATGAGCTGGCCGGGGAAGATTTTTAAAGTGAAGAATTCATTACAAGAATATTTTTTTCATCTGCCCTCTAATTGATTTCATTCAATATAACATCTGTGGTGATAATATGCAAATACCCGAAAATAGTGTAGCATCTATTGCAAAACAGCAGTTTGCAACCTCCGCCCGTTACAAATTCCTTATTGGCACGCAGCAGTACCGGCAAAGTAGGGGCTGGTAAGCTCATTAAGGTGATGGCTGGTGACCGAATAAATACCTCCATACAATACTGCAAACCCAACGGTAGGTACTCAGCCTCAGGGCAATGGGCTAAACACCCTGCTTGGTGGTCTTGCATCGTTAATTGGTAATAGTGCAGGTGCCGGTAGCTTGCTTAAAACGGCATCCGGTACACTGGCACAAGGTGTAGGAGTAGATCCGGCAGTGATTTCTTTTTTTACAAAT
>Ga0136636_10000286_pt1 | contig 24537 bp, 20 predicted proteins | sample AntDrymUQ8522106_2_FD_104653 | JGI IMG/M metagenome (GOLD analysis project Ga0136636, IMG submission 104653) | Polar desert sand microbial communities from Dry Valleys, Antarctica - metaG UQ852 (21.06) | ecosystem: Environmental > Terrestrial > Soil > Desert | place: Antarctica: Dry Valley... | reverse complement strand
GAACTGCTTTGGTTTTTAACCGGCGATACCAACATCAAATATCTTCAGGAAAATGGAGTGAAAATTTGGAACGAATGGGCTGACGAAAACGGAAACCTCGGACCGGTTTACGGCTACCAATGGCGCTCGTGGCCTACTCCCGACGGACAACACATCGATCAGGTTTCGCAGGTGGTAAACAGCATCAAAAATAATCCGGATTCGCGCCGGCATTTAATAAGTGCATGGAATGTCGGGCAGATTGATGAAATGAATCTACCGCCTTGTCACCTGTTGATTCAGTTTTATGTGGCTGACGGAAAATTATCATGCCAGCTTTACCAGCGGAGTGCCGACATTTTTCTTGGTGTTCCATTCAATATTGCATCGTATGCCCTGCTCACCCTGATGATGGCACAAGTTTGCGGACTTCAGCCCGGTGAATTTATCCACACCTTAGGTGATGCGCACATTTACCTCAATCACATGGAACAAGTTAATCTGCAATTGACCCGCCAACCATTTCCACTGCCTCAAATGAAAATTAATCCGGATGTAAAGAGCATTTTCGACTTTAAGTTCGAAGATTTTGAATTGACAGGCTATCAGTCACATCCACACATTGCCGGAAAAGTTGCTGTTTGATTTTTAACTCTAATTCGTACATTAAAATGATTCACCAAAATATCTCCATTATAGTCGCCATTGCACAGAATTTTGCCATTGGTAAAAACAACGATTTGCTGTTTCATCTGCCCAACGACCTGAAACGGTTTAAGCAAATCACAACGGGGCATCCAGTGATCATGGGAAGAAATACTTTGCTCTCGCTTCCTAAAGGAGCACTTCCAAATCGCCGAAACATAGTTATTACCGACAATCCGAATGAAATATTTGAACGTTGCGAAATGGTTTTCTCCATTGAAGAGGCAATTCAGGCAGTAGAAAATGAGGAAGAAGCCTTTATTATTGGTGGCGGTATGATTTACCGGCAGTTTTTTCCACATGCCGGCAAATTGTATCTGACTCTGGTTCATCGCGATTTCGATGCTGATGTCTATTTTCCTGAAATCAATTATTCAGAGTGGGACGAATTTTTCCGCGAAGATTTGTTTGACGAAACGAACGGATTCAACTACTCGTACCTGAATTTGAAGAGAAAAATGTAGAGGTAATTTACAACAAAATCCCAATATTATCGAATCGCTGATGGTAATCGGATATTGAACATTGAATAACTTCAAGTGCTTCATCGACTCCATAAGTATGAGTGATTTCGGTATTACTAATCTTTCCGGGCATATCTTTATAGGTCAGAAAATAGTGCTTGAGTCGTTCAACAACAATATCCGGGAGATCAGACAAATTCTTATATTCACTGTAGACGACATCGTTGGTTAGCACTGCAATGATTTTATCATCTGCTTCGTTCCCGTCAATCATCCGAAACCCTCCAATAGGTCGGGCATCTACCAAAATGTCGCCATGTGAAATGGTTTTTTCGGTTAGAACGCAAATATCAATGGGGTCGCCATCTCCTTTGATTCCTGTCATGCCGGTTTTTTCCATACAAAACTTACCCACTTCGTCGCCGCAAAAGGTCTGTGGAATAAAACCATAAAGTGCCGGAACTACATTGGAATATTTCTGTGGACGGTCGAGCTTAAGGAAGCCACTTTCCTTGTCGATTTCGTATTTTACCGTATCTGTTGGGACTACTTCAATAAAAGCAACCACATTTTCAGGGGCATCTTTTCCAATAAAAATACCATGCCATGGATGAGATTTATACCGAAGCCCCATCAACCGCCCAATCGGATCAGATAATCTGTCTGCCATAATTTGTTTTTTAGTTTTTGCTAATATAAACCTTTATTTCATTAAAAAGTTTATTGAATTATAACAACATCTCTAATCGAATTTCTATCCATGAATAGAAAAAACTATAAAGAAGGTTTTACAATCCGATGAATTGGATATTCATCCGATTGTAAAACCTTCTTTTAGGCTCGAGAATCTTAATTCCAATGATATAAACCTTCAATCAGTCTGGCTTGCTTTTCTTCCTCGGAAAGAGCCATATATTTCTGATATTCAAATTCGTATTCCAGTTGTTTTTTAGATTGTTTTGCTTTTAGTTTTGTACCATATATGCGCTCAATTTTATCATTCAAAAATTTACAGGCCACCATTGGAAACAACTCAAGAAGCAATTCTTCTTTTTCGTTTGAAGCCAGTTTTATTCCTTCACCATATTCCGGAAACGATGGATTCGGTTGTTTTTCGTATTTGGCAGTATTAAAAGGAATTTCTATTCGGGTACCAGCGATCTTTTCACGGAAATCAGGATCGACCGGAATAGGTGTTTTTCCATAAGAACCTTTGACCAAATTTACGAATTGAATGGAATTGTTGGTGTAAAATGGGTTTCCATGCTTCTCATCAATGACGCAGTTTACAGCCTGAGCTCCGACAATCTGACTGGTTGGTGTCACCAATGGTGGGCAACCAGCTGCGAGTCGAACTGTTGGAATCACTTCTAGAACCCTCGGAAGTAAATCTTCCTGCTTCAATTGTTTTAATTGGGCAAGCATATTGGTATACATTCCTCCAGGAACTTCTGCAAATTTCACCTTCTCATCAGGATCGGGGAAATTGAAGTATTTTTCAATCTTGCCGCAAACATCCATTAAATTGACTTCGTCGTTTGCTTTTGCATACTGAATAGCGTCGTCGAAATACTGATCGATATGAGCTGGCAATTTATCCTTAGTAATATCAAATTCAATTGGATAAACCTTATAGCTATCAATTTCAGCCATTTCCAAACGAATTTCTTTCAGTATTTTATTAATTCTCACAACGGCATCCAAATTCACTCCGGTTTCAATTCCCAATTTATTACAGCATATCTGAACCAATTCGAACGCTGGTGCGGCTGGTCCTCCGGCAAAGTTGAGAATTGCAGTATCCAGTATATCAACACCATTAATAATAGCCGTTAATGATGAAGCTAATCCAAATCCCGGTGTACAATGAGTATGAAAATCGATCGGAATCTTTACATTTTCCTTGAAAGCTTTGATGATCTTTCCGGCTTTTTGTGGTGGAATCAATCCCGCCATATCTTTCAAGGTAATCATATCAGCGCCCATTGCTTCAAGTTCCCTGGCCATTTTCACAAAATAGTCGATCGTAAAAATTGCTTTTGGCAATGGTTTCCCTTTTAAACGAGCCTTCAAACGTTCCTTTCTCGTAAATTTAGGATCAACAGTATAGCAGACCACACAATCAGCTAAACCGCCATTCTCCTTTACATACTTGATCGTTGAGCGGATATTGCTGGTATCGTTCAACGCATCAAAAATTCGCATGATTGAAATACCCGATCGAACGGCATTCCGGTTAAAACCTTCGATCACTTCTTCAGGATATGGGTTATATCCAAAAAGATTTCGTCCACGAGAGAGGGCTGTTAAGTGAGAAATATCTCCGATAGCAGCTTTAATTATTTCAAGCCTTTCCCATGGATCTTCATTCAAATAACGCATAATGGAGTCAGGCACAGCACCTCCCCAAACTTCAAGTGCATAAAATCCTGCTTCTTTGTAAATAGGCAATATACGATCGATTTGAGCTTGCTTCATTCGTGTGGCAAATAGGGATTGCTGTCCGTCCCTCATGGTCACATCTCTAATTAATAATTTTCTGGTCATTCATTGTCTGTTTAATTGATGATGCAAAATTGGCTAATTTATTTGGCTCAAAGAATATTTTTTGGAAGTTTTACATCATTTGTTCAATTTTTTTGCATTTAAGTAATATTGGGTAATTCGGGCTTTAATTATAAAGTAGGAGAAGCATATTTCCTATACGATTAATCGATGTGCATAATCCATCACCATATTCCAAAGCAGCAATTAGTCACCTTTTAAATTCAGAATAAATTGATCATCTTTGTCAACTAAAATTAAACCGAAAAGAATCATACGAAGTGAGCTTTTCATCCGTTATAAGTCTGATATTATTTTTTAATCACTAAAAAATTTATTTTAATGATATTCTTACTGGAAACTGCGACCGAAATTCCATATCTGGATCTGATTATGAAAGGTGGATGGATAATGATACCTTTATTTTTGATGTCGATCATTGCTGTTTTTATATTTTTTGACCGGTTCTTCTACCTAAGAGGCCAAAAAAACCTGGATGCGGCTTTTTACGACAAATTGAATGAGCTTATTCTGGCCGGAAAAATTGATTCAGCAATGAATTTATGCGCTTCGGCCAATTGCTCCGAAACCAGGATCCTCATGAAAGGACTGAAAAATTTAGGCAACCCTGTCTCCGAGATCCTTGGACAAATGGAGAATGAAGGGAAACTGGAAACTTATAAATACGAAGGAAACATGTATTTTCTAGGTGTGATTGCCGGTGTTGCTCCCATGTTGGGATTTATCGGTACTATTTCAGGAGTAATCAAGATTTTCTACAACATTTCGCTTGCCGACAATATCAGTATTTCACTGATTTCAGGAGGTTTATATGAAAAACTAATTACTTCGGGAGTTGGTCTGAGCATTGGTATTATTGCATATGTGGCTTACCATTACCTCAACCACCGGGTGAACCAACTGGTGCAAAAATGGGAGTACCGCAGCATTCGGTTTATTGATTTGATTAACAATACTTCACTATGAATTTCAGAAGTGCCCGAAAACAGGAATTTGAAATATTCTCGAATTCTTTCAGCGACATCATGTTTTTTCTCATGTTGTTTTTTCTGATTGTATCTACGATGATCACACCGGGTGCAATTAAACTGGCATTGCCACAAGCTGACAAGACGCCTTCGATGAATAAGCAAACTGAAAAAATTGCCATCTCAATTACCAAAGATCTGAAATATTTTATCAACGACAGGCCAATTCAATTTTCGGAATTAGAGTCTGAACTTATAAAAATCAAAAAAGCGAATATCGATGCATTAGCCATCGTCAGGTGCGATAACACCATCGAAGTACAGTCGATGGTAGATGTGTTACAATTGGGAAATAAAACCGGTGTGAAAATGGTTTTAGCCACTACTCGAAAGGAAACATCAAAATAGCTTCTTTTTTTCATCCTATTTCGTTTATTTTCCTGATTCAGTTTTGTAACAAACTGATTGATTGAGTCTTTTACCAAATTGTTAAGCCAACTGTAAATTAAGTCCCCAATTCGAAATACCTTATATCTTTGCATCTGGAATAAAAAAATAATAATAATCCATAAAAACACAATTATGAAAGTAACAGTTGTTGGAGCCGGAAATGTTGGAGCTACCTGCGCGCAGATTGTAGCCGAAAAAAACATTGTAAGCGAAGTTGTATTGCTTGATATTAAAGAAGGATTGTCAGAAGGAAAATCATTGGACTTGTGGCAGACTGCTCCCATTAATTATTATGACACCCGTTTGACAGGTGCAACCAACGATTATTCAAAATCAGCTGATTCTGATGTTGTTGTAATCACTTCAGGTGTTCCACGTAAACCAGGTATGAGCCGCGACGATTTGATTTCAATCAACGCAGGTATCGTAAAAAGCGTTACTGAAAACGTGATCAAACATTCACCAAACGCCATCATTATTATTGTTTCGAACCCACTTGACGTAATGACTTACGTGGCTTATGCCGTTGCGAAAACAAGCAAAAACAAAGTTTTGGGTATGGCTGGTATTTTGGATACTGCACGTTACCGTGCTTTCCTTGCTGAAGCTTTGGACATATCGCCACGCGATATTCAGGCATTGCTGATGGGCGGACATGGCGATACCATGGTTCCACTACCCCGTTACACCACTGTTGCAGGTATTCCGATAACTGAAATGCTTGACAAAGAAACTTTGGATAAAATCATCGACCGCACCAAAAAAGGTGGTGGCGAATTGGTTAACCTGATGGGAACTTCTGCATGGTATGCACCGGGTTCGGCTGCTGCTCAAATGGTTGAAGCAATCGTGATGGACCAAAAACGTATTTTCCCTTGCTGCGTTAAAATGGAAGGCGAATTTGGGTTGAACGATGTTTTTGTTGGAGTACCAGTAAAATTAGGCAAAAACGGAGTTGAAAAAATCGTTGAAGTTAAACTGACTGCCGACGAACAGGCTTTGTTGGTTGAATCAGCGGCTTCAGTTAAAGAAATCATGGATGTAGTGGATGGCATGAATATTCTCTAATCTTTAATTAGAATAATAAGCAATAAGGTATATATTTGAGGCTCCGGCAGTATTGTCGGAGCCTTTTTATTTTATATTCCACCTAAAAAAGAAAGTGGCCAATAAACAGAAAAATAATGAACAATCCTCAAATTCATTTCGGAATCCGATGGGATTTGTAAAACCTAAAACGCATATATGATCGAAATACCTCTGCATATCATCGAACTCGAGCAAGACAATTACCATATCCTGATTGAGGGAAACTTCGAAGATGAAACACCATCGTATTGGGTTATTGATACCGGCGCATCCAAGACTGTTTTGGATTCAAACCTGAAGCAATTCTATGCCAATGTCGAATCCGACAATGAGGAAGACTACCAAAGTGCCGGAATAAATCAGGGAATGCTTGATACCACAGTCGGAAAGATACATTTTCTTCGCTTCGGCGAATTTATGATTGTCAACCAAAAAGTAGCTTTAATCGATCTGAACCACGTCAATGAAATCTACGAAAAATACACTTCATTCAAGATTGCAGGCCTTTTAGGCGGTGACATTCTGATGGAATATAAATGCATGATTGACTATTCGCGCAAGATCATAAAATTTAATATCCCTGAATCTACGTGAAATTGATGGTGAAAAAAGTGGCTTAATTATCCAGAAAAAATAAATATATTTGGCGGCTGAAAAAGAAAATTAATGGATCTGAAGAAATACATATCGAAACATTTTATTCTGCGTTTTTGCCTGCTCGTTGCATTGGTAGGAGGCGCAGCTATTTTCGACATGTATCACACTGCAAATCAGAAAATAACGAGGCAAATCCACAAAATACCTGTTTCTGACGAAACGGAAACAAACAAAACTTTTTTCTGCAATCAGGTTCCAACTTTTAACTTAAAAACCTCAGCTACTGAGCTTTCGGTACGCTTTCGTTTTGCTTGTACTCAGGACAAGTTTTTACTTCAGTATTATAATTTGCGTACATTCCAACTCATGAAAGCCGAAACTATTCATTCAAGCTTTCCTGCTATCAGTTCGTTCCATTCGCTACCTTTTAACAAGGTTCTGTACTCCAGTCCCGACGATATACCTCCGCTTTCATAATTCGCAACTGATCAATTCATCGGATCATTCTGCAAAAACAGGTTTCATTTGCATGCACTTCAAAAGGCATGAAATGATTTTTCTGGAATAAAAGATTCAACTTAAATAATTAATAATAAACAACTTAAATTTTAACAAATGCAAAACAAAGGTGCAATTAGAACATTTGCAATTCTCCTTGGTTTGATTTGCGTGTATCAGCTGATGTTTACCTACAAGGCAAGCCAGGTTGAGAAAGCAGCCAGAGAATATGCAAAAGGTGACAAACAAAAGGAACAGGTTTACCTTGATTCCATGTCGAGCGAAGTAGCTTACAACTTGTTGGGTCTCAAAAAATACACGTTCAAAGAAGTAAAAGAACTCGAACTGGGTTTGGGTCTTGACCTTCAGGGCGGGATGAACGTAACACTGGAGGTTTCAGTAATTGATCTGGTCAAATCATTGGCAAACTATAGCAAGGATTCGACATTTAATGCAGCGCTGAAACTGGCCGTCGATAAACAGAAAAAAGGTCAGGATGATTTTGTTACCGCATTCGGAAAATCTTTCGAAGAAATTTCGCCAAGCGGCAAACTCGCTTCCATATTCAACACTCTTGAACTGAAAGATCGGGTCAAATACAATTCGACCAACGCTGAAGTATTGGATGTCTTGCGCAAAGAAACCAAAATTGCCATCGACAATTCGTTCGAGATCATTCGTACCCGTATCGACCGGTTTGGAGTAGCTCAGCCAAACATTCAGCCTTTGCAAACTGCTGGCCGTATCCTGGTTGAATTGCCGGGTGTCGACGATCCAAAACGTGTCCGCAAACTGTTGCAGGGAACTGCCAATCTCGAATTCTGGGAAACATACGACAATAGCGAAGTTTACCCTTATCTGGCTCAGGCTAATCAAAAATTGGTTGAAATTCTTGCATTAAAAACTCAGGCTCCTGTAGCCACAGTCGACACAACAGCAAAAACAGCCCCAACTGACAGCTCAAATTCTTTGCTCAGTGAATTGGATAAAAAGGCTACCACTGAGGCAAGCTCTTTGGATAAAAACGCTGATGCCAATAAGCAATTCCCATTGTTCTCTATTCTTCAGCCAAGTGCAACTCAGCAAGGTCAATTGTTTCCAGGCGCTGCCGTAGGTACCTCGCATTTTAAAGATACGGTAATGGTTAATAAATACCTGAAAATGGATCAGGTTAAAGCTTTAATGCCACGTAATCTTCAGTTTCGCTGGACTGCAAAATCAGTAGATAAAGAAGAAAAATTCTTCCGCCTGATCGCCATTAGAGTAACCAGCCGCGATGGACGTGCTCCGCTCGAAGGAGATGTGATTACTGATGCCCGTCAGGATTATTCTGATGGTGGAAGTCGTCCGGAAGTGACTATGAGCATGAACGGTGAAGGCGCAAAAACATGGGCCCGTTTGACCAAGGAAAATGTTGGAAAATCAATCGCAATTGTTTTGGACGGATATGTTCGTTCGTATCCAAATGTAAACGGCGAAATCACTGGTGGCCGTTCATCGATTACCGGAATGGAAAGCCTTGAAGAAGCAAAGGATTTGGCGAACATTCTGAAATCAGGAAAAATGCCTGCTCCTGCTATAATTATTGCTGAAGATGTGGTTGGTCCTTCATTGGGACAAGAAGCTATTAACAGCGGTTTCTGGTCGTTTGGTATCGCATTTTTACTGGTATTGGGATATATGTTATTCTTTTACAGTAAAAAAGCAGGTATGGCAGCAAACGTTGCATTGATTGTTAACCTATTCTTCCTGATTGGAATTCTCGCATCAATCGGTTCGGTTTTAACCTTGCCTGGTATTGCTGGTATCGTATTGACCATGGGTATGGCAGTTGATGCCAACGTATTGATTTATGAACGCATTGAGGATGAAATAATTTCCGGAAAATCAGTTCGGCTTGCTGTTACCGATGGATATCATGCAGCTTATTCGGCCATTATCGACGGACAGGTTACCACGCTTTTAACCGGTATTGTACTTTACATTTTTGGTTCAGGTCCAATCAGAGGTTTCGCTACTACCTTGATTATCGGTATTCTTACTTCGCTGTTTACCTCTATCTTTATCACACGTCTGATCTTCGAACGTCAGTTAGCTAAAAACCAGAAAGTCACCTTCACCTCAGGATTTAACAAAAACTGGTTACGTCATGTAAATTTCCCGTTCATCGAAAAAAGGAAAATTTTCTATTCGATTTCAGGAGCGTTAATTGTTCTTTCGATGATTTCATTCTTCGTTCGCGGGTTTGACAAAGGAATCGATTTTAAAGGAGGACGCACTTATGTGGTTCGTTTCGACAAGGATGTTAAAGTAGACGATGTGAAGAATGCTTTAGCTCCAATTTTCAATTCAACTCCAGATGTAAAAACTTTTGGAAATGCCAATCAGGTTCGTATCACTACGGGCTACATGATTGAAGAAAATAACTCGGAAGTTGATGACAAAGTTGAAGAAATGTTGTTTCAGGGACTTAAAAAGGGTAATTTTATTGGAGATGTGTCTGCAGATACTTTCAGCAAAGTAAACCTAAAAAGTACCCAAAAAGTTGGGCCAACTATTTCGGATAAACTGACCAGAGACGCGATTATGGCCGTATTTTTCTCATTGGTACTGATCTTCCTGTATATTCTGGTTCGGTTCGATAGCTGGCAATATGGATTGGGCGGAATTATTTCGCTGGCACACGATGCTATTATTACCATGGGAGTTTTCTCATTACTGTACGGATTTCTGCCATTCTCACTCGAAATCGATCAGGCATTTATCGCGGCGATACTTACCGTGATCGGATATTCGATCAACGACACGGTTATCATCTATGACCGTATCCGTGAATATCGCCACTTATATCCAAAACGTCAGTTGGCCGAAACAATGGATCACGCAATGAACTCGACACTTCGCCGCACATTCAGTACTACGTTAACTGTATTGATTGTATTGTTCGCGATCTTCATGTTTGGCGGTACTTCTATCAAAGGATTTACGTTTGCCCTTTTGATCGGTATCTGTGTTGGAGCTTATTCATCGGTATTTAATGCTGCACCAATTGTTTACGATACAATCCGGAAAACAAAAGGAGTTGCCAGGCTTTAAGCTTTCAGCTCTAAAAAAATACCAAAGCAGGGATTTCGACCGTAAATAAGCGGCAGAAGTCCCTGCTTCATTTTAGTTAATTTTTTTACCATTGTCCTGAACAAGTTTGTATATTTGCGAAGATTTTTTCAGACCAACTAATTTATTTATCAGTTATGGGTGGCGGTGAAATAGTATTGATCATTTTAGTTTTTCTTTTACTTTTTGGGGCAAAAGCCATTCCGGATATTGCCAAAACACTCGGTAAGGCCATGCGCGAATTTCAGAAGGCTACCAACGAAATTAAACGCGAAATCAATGAAAGCGGCGGCGGTCTTGGTGATGATATAAAAGACATCAAATCAACGGTTCAAAACATAAAAAGCGATATTCAGGAAGGAGTTCGCAAACACACCGGCGACATTCAGGAAGTTGTAAAAGAACAAACGCAAGGGATTGAAAAAGAAATCAATGAAGTAAAAACTGATGTTACTACCGGAACAACAAACATGACCAATACCATAAATAAAGATTGATCAGAGTAGAAAAAATAACAAAATCGTTTGGCGAACTTCAGGTATTGAAGGGAATTGACTTGAATGTACCAGCCGGAAAACTCTATTCGATTGTGGGACCCAGCGGAGCCGGAAAAACAACCCTGCTCCAGATTATTGGCACATTGAGCCAACCTGCTTCCGGAAAGATTTTCATCAACCAACAAAATATTTCGGCGATGAACGAACGCCAACTGGCCGATTTCAGAAACCGGCAAATTGGTTTTGTCTTCCAGTTTCACTATTTATTGCCCGAATTTTCAGCCCTCGAGAATGTTTGCATTCCGGCATTTATAGCCAAAACACCTAAAAAAGAAGCGGAGCAAAAAGCCCGCGAATACCTCGATTTCCTAGGACTAACGCACAGGCTTAACCATAAACCCGGCGAACTTTCGGGCGGCGAACGCCAGCGTGTTGCAGTTGCCAGGGCATTGATCAACAATCCATCGATCATTCTGGCCGATGAACCTTCAGGAAACCTGGACACAAAAAACCGCGAAGATCTTCATCAACTTTTTTTCACCCTCCGCGACCAGTTCAAACAAACGCTCGTAATTGTTACCCACGACGAGAGTTTTGCGGCTCAAAGCGATTGCATCATCCGCATGAAAGACGGCTTGATCGAAGGCTAATATAGTGGTCAGTCGCAGTGATCAGTATTTGAATTTACTTTTGCCCTTTGCCTTTCCCCTTTTAACTTATTGCTATGATTTACTCTCCTGAAAATATTCAATCGTTTCTTGATCAGAAGGTCATCTCATTCAATCGCGATTCATTTATCGAAACCGATCCGATCCGGATTCCCAAACTTTTTACAACCAAAGAAAACATTGAAATAGCTGGATTCCTGGCAGCTACACTCGCCTGGGGACAACGACCAACCATTATCCGCAATGGGTTGAAGCTCGTTGAACTCATGCGCAACGATCCCATCGAATTTTTGCTCTCCACTCCGGAAGATGAATGGAACGTTTTCCTGAATTTCAAACACCGTACCTTCAATGGCACAGACTGCATCTATTTCCTGAAAGCGCTCCGGAATATTTACCTGAATCACGGCGGATTGGAGCAGGTTTTTAACCAAGGTTTTCAAAAAGACCAGACTGTTTACAGCGCATTGATCTATTTCAGAAAAATATTTTTCGAGTTGGAACACGAGCGCCGAACAGAAAAACATGTTTCGGATGTTCAGAAAGGCGCAGCTGGAAAACGGTTGAATATGTATTTAAGGTGGATGATCAGAAACGACCATTCCGGCGTTGATTTTGGCATCTGGAAGCAAATACCAGCTTCGGCGTTGATGCTCCCTCTGGATGTGCATACCGGAAATGTATCACGCAAACTTGGCTTACTCAATCGTACTCAAAACGACTGGCGCACGGTGGAAGAAATCACGGCAAGACTTCGCGAATTTGATCCGAAAGACCCCATCAAATATGACTTTGCTTTGTTTGGACTGGGAGCTTTTGAGAAATTCTAAATATCGGGTGACGCGATTTCCGAATCGCCATTTTTTTCGCGAATCGGAATTCGCGGCACCCAATTAGTTAAACCAATAACTCAGTTTCACCACTAACGCACGGTTGCGGGGACCCCAATCTCCGGTGAAATAATTGCCGGTATAAACTACAAACAAATCGGAAACCGGCTTGTAACGCCACTGAAACCGCATATTGATGTTCATATTCTCGATTTGCTCATTATACTGAACAAATGTTGAAAAGAAAACTTTATCGCTCAACGTGAGATCAACTTTTGGTCCAATCAGCCAGAATTTAGCCCGTTCAAATTGTTCGGGAAGGTTGATATCGGTATATGAAAAATTAACCGAAAGATTTAGGTAGGGCTGAAACCGATAAGTCATATGGCCTTGAATCAGTCCAATTTCACCGCTATAAAATCCACCTTTTGCAACAGTAGCCGAATAATTAAAAAGCTTCCGGGTATCCGAGAAATAATCGATAAACCCGACCTTCGTGTTGTATTCAGTTCCTGCCAACAGTGTCGTATCACTAATGTGCGTTGGATCAAAATCCTCATCAAGCAACACATAAAAATCTTTCATACCTGCATCAGCAATGCTGCGATCACTAAATTCGAACTTATATTCAAGTGTAAATTCATGGTCGGTCTTCCCAAACGACGGGTCAAAATAATAATCGGCATCCAGAACGATTCCATGACTGACTAAGTTCTTATTAGGAATCCACAAATAGCTAAATTCCGGAGAAAAATGATTGTATCCGGTTCGCGGAACAAAGCCTGTTTCTGCTTTAAAATTCTCACCAACACTTGTTTGGGTTATACCAGCATGAACCCTCTTTGAATTATAAGAAAGTCTTGCTCCTTCAGTATATTGTTTTCCGGGATTTTCAGGACTGAAAGACTGGTGATAAAAAAGTTTCCCGGTCCATTCACTGTTGTTGCTTGCCAAATTGTAATCCATCCCGGCAATCCTGTTAAAATTCTGTTCCCCGGGTTCGTCCATGTATTCCTTATTGACCAGAATCATCCCGATGGTAGAACGCGAAAACATTTTTCGTTGCAGCGAAGCAACCATAAAATTACGCGACAACTGGTCTTCTGTTTTTTCGGTTTGCATATCCAAAAGCCCCAGCCGCCAATTGTCATTAAGTTTTCCGCTTAACCGAGCGCCTCCTAAAACAGGCGCGTCGAGCCCAATCCTTCTGGAAAAGAACGGAGTTACCGAACCAAATCCATAGTTTGCAAAAAGGTCACTGTTTTCGAGGAAAAACTGTCGTTTCTCAGGATAATACAACTCAAAACGATCGATATTCGTCACCTGCTGATCGACCTCTGCCTGCGAATAATTCGGATTGTAAGTCAGGTCAAGATTCATGGAAGTGCTGATTCCGAGCTTGGCATCGAAACCAAAATCCTTCCGGTAAGTGGTATTTCCGTCAGCCTCAAAATCATTGGCGGCACTGCCATAAAGATATGGAATCAGCGAAAACATCATTTTTGATTTTGGCAAAGGCTCGTCCCATTGCAGCACACCGGTATAAGCCAGACTGGACGTTGGAAACTGGCGCGGAACAGGCGCCCAGGCTGATTTCTCATTCGTTTTCAGATCGAGCCGGCTAAAGTTAACGTACCATTTGTCGGCACCCGATTTGAAGCGGATTGAGCGGAAAGGAATCTTCATCTCGGTTACCCAGCGATCTTTGTACTGGGTAGTTTTTGAGTCCCATTTGCATTCCCAGTTCAGGTTGATTCCGCCTCCAGCCATGGTACCATCCCATTTTGCTCCTGAAGCCGAAGCCCCAAACGAAAAACCATTGGTTTGATCCAAAAACGTATCAAAAAACACCAGTACATTGTCGTTATTTCCGAAGACGAAATCGTGGCGAAACGATTCCATGATCCGTTTTCCCGGAATGGTATCAAAAAAAGTGATTCCGAGATAAAAAGCTTTTTTGTCGTAAGTCATAACTACTTCGGAAGGAGACTTGGCAAAACCGGTATCGACCGGTAAAACCAGACGAAAATCTTTTGCCTTTTCGGCAGTTTTCCAATCGGGTTCGCTGATCAGACCATCAATTTTTATCGGACCGGTGGCTTTTTTGACGTGAAGGATGTAGTTTTCGTTATTCTTTTGGACAACCGAATCATTCTGGATTCCTTTGTTGTCGGGGAAATGATTATTTGCTGGGTATGAAAAAAAATTCAGGAAAATAAACAGACAGAGCAATGTTAGCTTCATGCAATTGATTTAGGTTCGGTTGTGTTTAGCTTGTCAAAAGTACAAAAACCCTTCACTCAACAAACCTATGATTTCAAAACAATTGTTAATGACCAAAAAGCTAATACAGTTTTATTTTTGAATATTATTTTTCGGCCACTTCAATCGTTTCAACTTTATATTTATCAGGCTGATACATCAAAACAACATCACCTTCCTGAATATCTCTTTCAACCACACAGAACTGATCGTTTTCGGCCACAACTTTAATCGCCAGTTCAGCTATATTTCCTCCCTTTTTGAGGTAAACAACCTGTTTCTCTGCTTTTACAAATATGGCTTTCCGGGGTACTAAAAGTTGGTTACGATAAGATGCGACAATAATGTCGCTGTTCGCATTCATCCCGGGTTTCATATCCTTGTCCGACCGCTCGAAACGAATAACTACCCTGAAAACCTTCATGTCAAAATCCTTATGATCTTCGCCAATATTGGCAATTTTGATCACTTTTCCCCAGAAGATTGTTTCGGGAATTGCATCAATTTTGATCCGAACACTGTCACCCTGTTCGATCTTCGAAATATCAATCTCCCTGACAAAGGTTTCGGTAATTGCAACCGACATATCAGGCAATGTAGCAATCATGGGTCGCCAAATATTGATTTGCGAGTCTTTTCCATAAGCTTTTCCTGACCAATCTTTGGCAAACATTACGATTCCATCTTCCGGAGTGGTAATTGTCGTAGCAGCGATAGCAGCCTGATATTTGTCAAGGTGTTTCTGCCGTTGGGCCACCCAGTCCTGAAACCGGGAGACCTGAATTTTCGCCCTGTTCCGCTCCAACAAATAAGTCCTTCTGATCCGGTCAACTTCCAGTTCAGCCTTTCTGTAACTCATCTGAGTTTTCCGCTGATAAGCTTCCGATTCATATTTCGATTGTTCGAGATCAATTTTCAGGTATTCCAGATCGAGTTTCGCATTATCAATAGCTTCGCGTTTTTGCGAAAGGTTAACCGTACTGTCAAGAATAACATTTCGCATGTCGGCATCCATCTTTTCTTTCTCCTGCATCACCTGCCGCATATTGGTTGCCAACTGACTATCATCGATTTTGGCAATGTAATCGCCTTTTTTAACTGCTTTCCCTTCAAGTACCACATCAGCGATTTTGTACTGATACACATGCAGTTCCTGATCGCAAATGGCATCGGGCATATTGATCTCAACATATTTTTCTCCCTTCACCTCACCTTTGCAATTGACCAGAACTTCCAAATTCCCCTTTTTAATTTTTTGAGTTTTCTCAATGTCCGGTTTTACAAGGAATGTTAAAGAAATTACTATTCCGATAACAACAATTATTGCAGCACCTATCAGGTATTTCTTTTTAGTTAGCATCCAGGATTAGTTTTTAATAATTTTGTCGTATTCAGCAACCAGGTCTTCAGCTTTCACAAAATCGTAAAGTGTCAACATGCGTAACCGATAATAATAACCCCAGTAAGTATTTACCGCTCCAATGTACGCCCGCCGTGCCGATTCCCGGTCGTTTCGGGCCTGATTTAGTTTAATCACATCAACCTTTCCAATTAAAAATCGCTGAAATGTAACTTCGTAACCTTTCTGCGCCACCGTATCAGCTTTTGCAGCATTCCGTACTTGCTCGGCCTGTAGATTAAATTCCATAACCGATTGATATATATTCTGTTCGAAGTCGATTCGAGCTTGTCGGATTCGTGCATTGGCTACCTCACGCGTCGATTCGGCCATCATTAAACGACCTTTGCGACGACCCCAGTCAACAATTGGCACCCTCAAGCCAACCCTGAGACGCTGGCTCTGATCCGGGTTGTCATAAACCATATCAAAATTCTCAGATGACTGGTTTAACCCAAATGCAGCATAAACGCTTGTATTTAATCCTGTTTCAGATCTGGATTGTGCAACAGCCTGATCCTGTTCGAGCATTTGCTGCTCCTGATCTAAAATATCCGGATTATTTTTCAGTGCACGTGCCAAAGCTTCATCAGCCAGAATTTGCAGAGCTGGTATTTCCGATGGAACCAAACAAGTTACTTGTGTTTCTTTTCCCATCACAAGGTAAGAATTTAAACCTGCCTGAGATCGTTGAACTTCAAGTTTTGCCTTATTCAGAGCCTGTTGCGCGTTCAGTTGGCCCAACTCCAGATTTAAAAGTTCGTCTTGCGTTACTGTTCCCACCTGAAAGCGACCTTTTCCAATTTTGTAGAGCGTATCGGCGTTCGACATATTGTTCTGTGCAATCTTCAATTGAATTTGTGCCTCAACCAGATCAAAAAACATCGAATTGCTTTTCATGGCCAGATTTTCCTGTGACTGAATAAACTCTTTTTTAGCTTTTTCAAATTTAACGGGTTCAATTTTCGACTGCCATTTCAACTCATTATAGCCATTCAATTCCTGTGAATAACCAATGTTAATTGGAACAGATTGATAGGATGTATTCACATCGCCACCTAAATTCTTGACCATTCCAATCCCTGAATTTACAAAGAAACTTCCTCCGGTCAGGCCAACTTTTTGGTCTACCTGAAGTGCCAAATCCGAATTAAAGTAATCGCGCAGTACATATTCATCCTGATTTGTTGTAAAGTTGTATTCCCTTTTGCGATAATGATTGTAGTCGAATGGCGTGGTATTCAGGCTTATAGTTGGCAGCTTATCCGCTTTGAAGTACCGGTATTCCCAGTAACTCGACAGGAACATATTTTTGAATCTGAACGCATCCAACGATTTCTGTGCTGCAATTCTTACTGCATCGTCCAAACTCAGGGTAATTGATTCGTTTTGAGCTTTAAGATTCTGGAAAACTCCTGAAAACAAGATGATCAGGAATACAATTATTTTCTTCATTTCTGTCAATTTATTGAAATTTTAACGTGATGTTATTAAGCGCGTAACGATTCAACCGGATCCTTATCAGCAGCGCGTTTGGCAGGCATGTATCCGAAGAGAATACCAACCAATGCCGAAACTCCAAATGCAATAAAAATACTGAAGAATGAAACAATGGTTTTGATATCGAAAACTACCGTAATTATTTTTGAAAGAGCTACACCCAGTATGATACCAATGATTCCCCCCGAAATGCTGATCAGCGTTGATTCGGCTAAAAACTGTGCAACAATGTCTTTCCGCGAGGCACCAATAGCCTGGCGTGTTCCAATTTCCCGAATCCGTTCCATCACAGAAGCCAGCATGATATTCATGATGCCAATTCCTCCAACAATGAGCGAAATACCTGCGATCGCCCCCAATACAACGTTGAAAATCTTCTTCGTACGCTGTTGTTGTTTCAGCAATAATTCGGGAATAGTAACCTCAAAATCGTAAAGTCCGGAATGACGGCGCAAAAGAATGCGTTTTACCACGTTGGCTGTTGTACCCAATTGTTCGGTTTCTTTTACCTGAAGGATTATTTTATCGAGCTGATTCGGATTTTTGTCGTCAGCCGAGGATTTTGTTGATGTTGCTTCAACGAATCTGCGACGGGCACTAGACTTCTCCACTTCATCGGCACGGATTAATGCGCGGTTTTTAAACCGCAACAGGATGGTTTGAGCCGGAATAAAAATTTTATTGTCAGAACTGCTGATTCCCATTTCGTCAGAAGCAGATGCAGTAAAATCGCGCCGTTCGACCACCCCAATAATTTTCAACCAGATCTGTCCGCATTTAATGTGTTTACCAATTGGATTTGCCTGATTAAAGAATACCGTTCTGATGTTGTCGCCAATTACACAAACTGGCAATCCGGCTTCCGATTGCATCCGGTTAAAAATTTCGCCCGACTGAAGCCGGATATTGAAGAGTTCGAAGTAGTTGGAATTGACTCCTTCCAGAACTATCGGTCTACTTTTACCGTCGATAATAGCTGAATAATTGTAAGAAATTACGGGACTGAGCATCTTCACTGTTGGCACTACTTCTTCGATGGCCTGCAAATCGAGTAAGGTTAATCCCCTCGAAAATTTCTTGGCGCCAGCCTTTTCATCCTGACTATCCGCTGAATTCTCGCTACTGGCAGATTCAATCGGGGTGATAATAATGTTATTGACCCCAACCATTTTTATCTGCTCGAGTATTTCCTGCTCTGCTCCATTCCCGATAGCCATCATACTAATTACTGCTGCCACTCCGAAAATAATCCCCAAAGCAGTCAGAATCGATTTGAGCTTATTGTCGATAATGGCTTCGAAACCAATTACGATGTCATGAAAATATTTTTTAAAAATCATTTCAGTTGTTTTAGGTTTATCAGGTTTACTTGATTTGTTTCGTTCCGGGCATCATCATTCCTGGACCTCCAGCAGGCGTTGTCACGGATTGTTTTTTCAATAATTCTTCCCGTTCTTTTTCTGCCAGAATACGGGCATTCTCCTTTTCCTTTTTCATTTCCTGATAAATCTCCTGACCTGTGAATTTCAATTCAGCAGCATTTTCTGGTTCTGTAAGCCATACAACATCGCCAAGCTTCAATCCTTTTCTGATGAGTATATTATTTTCATTCTCGTCGCCCAGCCATACAATTTGCTTCACCGGTTTTTCTTTTCCAACATAAATAAATTTCAACGAATCATTTTCAAAAACCGCATCAGTGGCAACCATCAAGGTATCATTGAAAGTTCCCGCCTCAATGGCATTACTTGTGGTCATCGATGGTTTCAACTCCCGATCCTTCCCGAATATTTTAATCTTTACCTCAAATACTTTCGCATCGCTATTAGGCATTGCCTGCCCGATGTTTGCCACAGTAACGACTTTCCCTGTGAGTTTCTTATCCGGAAAAGCGTCGATTCCTAAAGACACATTCTGACCAACCTTTACTTTCGAAATATCGATTTCGTTGATGAAAGTTCTCGAAATCAGGTTGGTCATTTCAGGAATGGTGGCAATGGTTGAATTATATGGACCTACCTTTGATCCTGTTTTAATTATTTCGCCCCAGGGAAATTTAAAATAGGTAAGAATACCTGCCTTTGGCGCCGTTATTTCGAGCTGTTCAAAGAGATTCTGCAAGCCTTGCACCCGCTCCGAAATCTGCCGGTAATTGATAAACGTTCTATTAACTTTGTTTTCTTCCTGTTGTTTCTTCAGAGTATATGCTTTTTGCTCCTGCTCCAGATGTCTTTTGGCTTTATCCATGTCCATGCTGGCTTTTTTCTGAATGGAAGGTGACTCATAAACCGATTCGTCGAAGATGATTTTTCGCTCTTCCAGATCGAGCCGTGAATTGACAATTACATCGCGCTGATTACTCAGATTCAGGTTTGAATCGATTTTACTGTCTTCGTATTCTGACAGAGTTTTATCAATTTCATCTTTGGCTAGTTTAATCTGTTCCTCAACAGCTGTATGATCGAGTGTGGCCACATAATCGCCCGAATCAACCTGAGTTCCCTCTTCGATCATGTGGGTAATGGTAAGTTCCCAGATGCGCAAGTCACGGTCTTTTAATTTTTCAGGGATATTGATGGACTCCGACTTTTCAGATTCCAATTGCCCCGATGAAAATACATAGGCATTAAAAGTGCCGCGCTTCACTTCGGTCGTAATCTGACTGTAGTCAACTTCAGCTTTTCGAAACGAAAAATACAGGATAAGAATTAAAATAACGGCAAATACTGCCAATAGAATCTTTTTGTTGCTCATGGTTGTTGGTTACTTGTATGTTCAGTTGGTTATGACTGCATTAAACTCTTGTAAAAATAGGTCTTTCTAACTTCTCTTTCAACATAATTCACAATTTTTAACATCAAAGTTTAACGGATATGATTAATTATACAGCAAATGTTGAACATTCATGAAATATAAGTAATCAAATTATATGTTTTATTACAATTAGCAAACAATGATTTCAAGGATTTAACAAATCTTAAAGTTCATTTTGATTGCTTGCATTCAAAAAGTAGTAACTTTAACAAAACAAAAACGCCACGTGATGCGAATACTATTCACCATAGCCTGTGTTTTTCTTGTGCTTTTAAGCTTTGCACAATCAGCTGGTAAAGTTACGGTGTCAGGCATCATAACGGATACCGATTCGTTTCCGATACAAGGCGTTGCGATTATTAATGTAAAGACCGGAAAAATTAACAGAACGGACAAAACGGGATTTTTTCAAACTGAATTTTCGCTGAGGGATTCGGTATTGTTTTATCACATTGCCTACAAAAAACAATTTGTGAATAGTAATGATAGCCGAAATAAATTTGTACTCGAACCCGAAGTGTTTGAATTGATGCAGGTTGACGTTCTGGATAAAAGTAAACTGGAGAAAAAATACCTTGACAGTACGATGGTTTCGGTCAAAGAACTTGCTCCAAAGGAGAAACTTACCGGATATGATGAGAAATCGACCTTGGAATATTTTGTCGACGCAAGTGGATCACACAATAAAGGATTCAGCCCCTATTTCGGACCAACTTTCAAGATTCCCTTTGGAAAGAAAACTTCCAATGTCATCAAGCGGGAGCAGAAGCGGCAAATCAAAGAAATGACTTCGCATTACCATTTGGTAAAAACGGAAAAGGGGAAATAGTAAATATAAAAGGGGAAAAGGAAACAAAAGATCCGACTTTTTAGAAAGGTCGGATCTTTTGTTTTAGTCAATCAGGGAACGTATATCCTGAATGATATTTTGAGCTAGTTGTTCGGCTTCTGCCATCGAAGGAGCTTCAGCATAAATCCGGATAATGGCCTCGGTATTCGACTTCCGCAAATGAACCCAGCGATCGGCAAAATCAATTTTTACCCCGTCGATATCAGTTACCTGTTCGTTTTGGTATTTCACCTTTATCTTTACCAATATGCCATCCACATCAATTTCAGGAGTGAGTTCAATCTTATTTTTTGAAATGAAATAATCGGGATATGTTTTACGCAACTCCGAACATTTCATGCCCGATTTGGCCAGCAAAGTCAGAAAAAGGGCAATACCAACCAGCGAATCGCGGCCATAATGCGAAGCAGGATAGATAATTCCACCGTTTCCTTCGCCTCCTATCACCGCATGTGTTGCTTTCATTTTGGCTACCACATTCACTTCGCCAACTGCAGCAGCCGAATAAGTTCCACCATGTTTCTCAGTAATATCGCGCAAAGCACGAGATGATGACAAGTTGGATACTGTATTTCCGGGAGTTTGGCTCAATACATAATCCGCGATCGAAACCAGTGAATATTCCTCGTTAAACATCGATCCATCTTCGCTGATAATGGCCAGGCGATCCACATCCGGATCGACGACAAAACCAACATCGACTGAATTATCCCGAATGATTTCGGCGGTCTCAATCAAATTTTCAGGCAGTGGTTCAGGAATATGTGCGAAATTTCCGGTTGCATCGCAGTTAATTTCTACAATTTCATCAACTCCCAAAGCTTTCAGCAAAATGGGAATTACAATTCCACCAACCGAATTCACGGCGTCGATAGCCACTTTAAAATTAGCTTTCCGGATAGCTTCCACATCAACCAATTCCAGGTCAAGAACTTGCTGAATGTGAATATCAGTATAATTTTTAGCAAAAACCTCACCCAGATCATCCACTCCGGCGAAACTATATCGTTCTTCTTCAGCAATTTCAAGCACTAAAGCACCTTCCGAAGCGTTCAGAAATTCACCATCATGATTCAGTAATTTCAGGGCATTCCATTGTTTTGGATTGTGGCTGGCCGTCAAAATAATTCCTCCTTGTGCCGATTCCTCTTTAACAGCAACTTCGGTGGTTGGTGTAGTTGCCATTCCCAAGTCGACCACCATGCAGCCCATTCCTGAGAGTGTTGCCACCACCAGCGATTGAACCATTGGTCCTGAAATCCGTGCATCTCGGCCAACCACAATGGTGATGGTTTGTCCGGGATGCTGAAGTTTAGCCCACTCTGCATAAGCAGCGGTATACTTTACGACATCGAGCGGACTTAAACCTTCGCCGGGCTTTCCTCCAATTGTTCCGCGAATTCCTGATATTGATTTAATTAAAGTCATAGTATATAAAATTTACAATTTTCTAATTTTCGATATACAATTAAGTAAACCACAATGGAAACTTTGATACAAATATATAGAGTTTAAAAGGAATGCCGAAAGGAAAAAGAATAAGTGCAGGTATTAATTTTCAAGGTATATTTGTGCAATTTAACTGATTTCACCATTATGGACTAAAACGTTCGTTACTAAGTTTTTTTAGTACTGAATTCAGGAAGCCTTTAGTGAAATCCAATTCAGCCTGCAGTTTTTTCAGTTCTTCTTCAAATTCAATGCACGCTAATATTGGGATATTAAGTCAATTCTCAAATTTTACGATTGTGTTTTTAAATTAGTATTTTAATAATACAACCCTATTATTAAATTACTTACTTTTGTCTGAATCATAAATTCAGATAATATGGAACGTCTAATAACAGAAAAACTCCTGAACTGGAAAGGTAGTCCCGGGCAAAAACCATTGATTGTAAGGGGAGCGCGCCAAACAGGAAAATCATATACGATTACAGAATTTGGAACTAAATATTTCGAAGGAACCATTCATGTCATCAATTTTGAAAAAAGGATCGACTGGCATTCAGTATTTGACCTTAATTTCGATGTAACGAGAATTGTGGGTGAACTGGAAATCCTTACAGGTAGAAGAATAATCCCTGGCAAGGACTTGTTGTTTTTCGACGAAATTCAGGAATGCCCTAATGCTATTGTTTCTCTGCGCTATTTTTACGAACAAATGCCCGATTTGCATGTCATTGCTGCCGGTTCATTGCTTGAGTTTGCTTTGGGAAATATTCCTTTTCCGGTAGGTAGGGTGCAACTGGTGAATATGTATCCTATGAGCTTTTACGAGTTTTTAATGGCATCAGGAAACGAACCTGCAGCAAAACTCATCCGGGAATCTCCAAAGGAATTATCAGAAAATATTCATAATATGCTAACCGGCGAATTAAAAAAATATTTCTTCGTAGGTGGAATGCCTGAATGCGTGAATACATATATTGAAACACAGAGTTTGAAGGAAGTTTTCGATATTCAGGCTGATTTGTTATCAACTTTTAGACAGGATTTTTTGAAATACACACCCAGAATGGACACAAGTTGTCTGAATTCAGTTCTTGCAGCTATCCCACAAAAAATCGGTCAACAAATTAAGTATTCAACCTTGGCCGATGGCTATTCAAATCCAACCATCAAAAAGGCATTTGAATTACTTGAAACTGCCCGGCTTTTCAAAAAAGTCAGGACTGCCTCGCCAGCCGGAATCCCATTAGGAGCAAGTGCTTCCGATAAGAAATTCAAAGCCATCATGCTTGATGTTGGATTGTTGGGTAGCCTATTGGGCGTTTCAAGGTCAATAGAATACCAAAAGTCAGGTCTTTTATCCGTATTTCAAGGTGCTATGGCTGAACAGTTTGTTGGCCAGGAAATGCTGGCATCAACCAATAGTGATCTTTTTTATTGGGCTCGGGATGCAAAAAGCAGCAATGCTGAAACGGATTATCTGATAGAAAAACAGGATAAAATCATTCCCATTGAAGTGAAAAGTGGAAAGGGTGGCAGTTTAAAAAGTCTGCACCTCCTATTGGAAACCTATCCGAATGTAGCTGAAGCTTATGTTTTCTCTGATTCCAATTATGGCAAAATTCCGGAACAGAAGATTTCGTTTATTCCGCTCTATTTTGCAGCTTCAGCAGCTAATTGACGGTTTGACTGCGAGTCTCCCCGTCAATGGTAGCTTATTTTAAACTTGCAATCTGTTCTTCCAACACTTTTATTTTGGCTTCGGCATCGGTTTGTTTGGCACGTTCGATGGCAACCACGGCTTCGGGAGCGCTGCTTACAAATCGTTCGTTGCTTAAT
>Ga0136636_10000285_pt1 | contig 24562 bp, 26 predicted proteins | sample AntDrymUQ8522106_2_FD_104653 | JGI IMG/M metagenome (GOLD analysis project Ga0136636, IMG submission 104653) | Polar desert sand microbial communities from Dry Valleys, Antarctica - metaG UQ852 (21.06) | ecosystem: Environmental > Terrestrial > Soil > Desert | place: Antarctica: Dry Valley... | reverse complement strand
GCTTCATTTTCAGATACTATCTGGTAGGTTACGGTTTTTTTAGTGCCTAAATTTTTGAGCGTAACCTTTGTAAGAATACTTACTCTGCTGGTATCTATTGTAGTCTCATCTAAAATTCTTGCAGTAGAAATTACGCCTTCTAAATTATTTATTCTTGCTTCCAATAACCCTTGCGCTTCTTTGGCAGCATCATATTCTGCATTTTCTTTTAGATCCCCCTTTTCTCTTGCTTCGGCAATGGCGGCACTTGCGGCAGGCCTGTCAATACTTTTCATTCTATGGAGCTCTACCTGTATTCTATCAAAATTTTCCTGTGTTACATAATTTGTTTCTGACATAAAATTCATTTTGAGTTTTACTAAAAAAAATACAACGCCCCGTTTTTGCGGAGCGTTGTACTAATACAAATATAGTGAAAACTGGTTTAGATAATTAGGTAATATCACTCAATTTTTAAAGCCTGCAATTTCTCTATCAATACTTCGCTCATCCTTAAAAACGCTTCTTTACTGTAGCCTGCAATATGAGGTGTTATCAATATATTATCGTGTTGCAAAAGGTATTCCATTTGTTTTTTTTCTATTTCAGATAATGTTTCCAGCTTTTCGTTTTCTAGCACATCTAATGCAGCACCACTAATTTTATTTTCCTTTAAAGCATTTATTAAGGCAATTGTATCAATTACATTTCCCCGAGAAGTATTGATAATAATTGGTTTATTTTTCAGTTTATTAAAAAAGTCTTCGTCAGCCATGTGCATTGTTTCATCACTAAGTGGTACGTGAAAACTAATTATGTCTGCATATCTACATATCTGTTCTAAATCTGCCTCTCTTATAAATTGGCCACCAAAACCACTCTTATTTGTGTCATAACCAAGCATTGTAACATTAAAGCCAGATAGTAATTTTGCAAAGGCAGTTCCGGTATTGCCGTACCCTATAATACCAATAGTTTTTCCACTAATTTCTATCCCTCTGTTTTCATCTCGTATCCATTTTCCATTTTTTATTTCGGTGCTGCTCTTTATAATTTTATTGTTAAGTGAAAGTAACATTCCCAAGGCATGTTCACCAACGGCATTTCTATTTCCCTCCGGGCTACTTATGCATATAATATTTTTTGATGCTGCATAATCAGTATTTATCAACTCCATACCGCTACCAAGTCTTCCTATCCATTTTAATTTAAAAGCTGCATCAATTATTTCTTTGTCAATTTTTAATCTGGTAGTAACTACAAGTCCGGTAGCTTCACTTATTTTTTCAAGTAAATCATAATAAGAAATATCCGGTTCATATAAAACCGTGTGACCTTGCTTTTCAAAAGCTTGAATTAGGTATGGATGAACTTTTGCGGTAATTAAAATCATATTATACTATTGCAGTTACACTTATTTCTACATTCACATTTTTAGGCAATCCTTTTGCTGCTACTGTTTCTCTTGCAGGAAAATTAGATGAAAAATACTTCCCATAAATTTCATTTACTTCTGCAAATAAACTCATATCGCTTAAAAAAATGGTAGTCTTTACTATATCCTCAAATCCTGCGCCTGCTTCCGATAATATTGACCCTATATTTTTCATTACCTGATTTGCTTCCTGTTCAATATTTTCCATTAGTAATTCTCCGGTTGAAGGATCCAGCGCAATTTGCCCCGAAACAAATAACATATTACCTGCTTTAATTGCCTGATTGTATGGACCAATTGGCGCTGGTGCTTCCGCCGTTTTAATAATAATTTTTCCCATGGTTATTTATTTTTTAGTAAGCAAATATATCCTCTTTATAGCACGTATTTTTGCTCAAAATTATCGAATGAAATATGTTGTAACAGGAAACAATGAAATGTTTAATGAGCTGAAGAACGATTTACCTCTCATAACATGGATAACCGAAGAGAATGAAAATAATTTATTTTCTTGTAAAGATGCAGATGCATTTTTCAATATAAATGAAACGAATAACATTAATTACGACTTTACTACAAAGCCTGTTTTTTTATATAGTATGACTGAAACTTTGACTGAAATAAAAGCTGCTAAAAATGTTGTGCGAATAAATTTGTGGCCAGGCTTTGTAGAAAAGGAGTTGTGGGAAATAGCAGGAATGGTGAACGAAGAAATGGCGTTGGTTTTAAAAAGTTTATGTAAAAAATATATTACCGTAAATGATGAACCTGGGTTTGTAAGTGCACGAATAATTGCGATGATAATTAACGAAGCATACTTTGCAAAAGATGAAAATGTAAGCAGTGAAAAAGATATAGATATTGCAATGAAACTTGGTACCAATTATCCGTATGGTCCATTTGAATGGTGCAGAAAAATAGGAGTAAAAAAAGTATATGGTCTACTGAATAAATTGTCTGTAACCGATAATAGATTTATCCCCGCACCTGGCTTAAAAAATGAAACTAACAATATTTAATGGCAATTATAATCAACCTTGATAGTACACTGGAAACAGCATCAGTAAGTATTGCTAAAGACGGACTTATTTTAATGCAGCAAAGCAATACTGTTCAAAAAGAACATGCAGCATTTTTGCATTCGTCAATAAAAAATATGCTTGTTAAATTAAATATTTCTATAAATAATATTGATGCAATAGCTACTACCATTGGCCCCGGGTCATATACAGGTTTAAGAGTTTGCCTTGCTGCCGCAAAAGGTTTGTGCTATGCATTAAATAAGCCGCTTGTAACAATCGGCACCTTAGAAGCAATGGCTAAAACCGCAATTTTAAATAATATTTGCGACGAAGAATCTCTCTTTTGTCCGATGATAGATGCAAGAAGAATGGAAGTTTATACAGCATTGTATAATAAAAATTTAGAAGAAATAATTACTCCGCATGCTGAAATAATTAATGAACAATTTTGTGCTACTTTTTTGAAAAATAATAAGGTTATATTTTTAGGAAATGGAATTGAAAAATTTAAAAATATAGCCAGCTCAACCAATGCAACATTTCAGCAATATCTTAAAATAACTGAAGCTATAAATTTACTTTCTTATGACAAATTTTGCGGGGAAAATTTTGCCGATATCGTAACAAGTTCACCCCTTTATACTAAAGAATTTTATAATTTATAAAAAGATATAACTTCATCTTTTAACATATCAAAACTAAATTATAAGCACAACAATTCATATATTTGCACTGTTCAAATTGTTCAAGCATTTTAAAAAATCCAAGTAAAATTATGATTGCAACTCAAACCGAAGGGCAGGTAAAATCTGCTTTAGAATCCCCAGACAATGTATTAAAAATTAACTACCACAACTTAAAAAAAGCAGCGCTCGTATTGAGAGCACTGAACCATAAGTTGAGACAACAAATTCTTACATTGGTTGAAACAGAAAAGAAAATTACAGTTACTGAAATTTATGTTCGCATGCGCTTAGAGCAATCTGTGGCATCTCAACATTTAGCTATTTTACGCAGAGCAGGAATTGTAAGTACACAGCGTGACGGAAAATTTATTTACTATACTGTTAATTACAAACGTATAGATGAAATTACTAGTTTAGTAGATGATTTAGTTGCCTAAATTAAAAACAACAACATTTAAAAAGCGTTCCCAAAAAATCGGAACGCTTTTTTATTTTGTAAATTGCAGGTATAAAAAAATAAGAATTGATATGTTTATAAAACAATTATATACAACTTGTTTGAGCGAAGCAGCTTACTATATTGAAAGTGACGGCGAAGTAGCTATAATAGATCCCCTTAGAGATGTTGAGCAATATATATTACTGGCAAAAGAAAGGAAAGCCACCATAAAATATATTTTTGAAACGCATTTTCATGCAGATTTTGTAAGTGGCCACATTGATTTAAGCAATGCTACCGGAGCACCTATTATTTTTGGGCCAGGTGCTACCACAAATTTTAAAATAGAAAATGCTGCCGATGGTCAGATTTATAATTTAGGTAAATTAAATTTTAAGGTTATTCATACACCCGGTCACACTTTAGAAAGTACATGCTACTTGCTAAATGATGAAAACAATAAACCCCATGCAATTTTTACAGGCGATACACTGTTTGTAGGAGATGTAGGTAGGCCAGACCTTAGCAGTGGCGATCTTAGCAGCGAAGAACTTGCCGGTATTTTGTTTGAAACGCTTACAAACAAAATAATTCCGCTGCCAGATGATGTAATTGTTTACCCTGCACATGGCCCGGGCAGCAGTTGCGGAAAAAACCTGGGACCAAATACTTTCAGCACTATGGTTGAAGAAAGAAAAACAAACCATGCATTGCAACCACAGAGTAAAGAAGATTTTATTACATCTGTTACTACAGGTTTAAATGCAGCACCCGTTTATTTTGCCATTAACGCAGCTATTAATCAAAAAGGGTACGATGATATCGAAGCAGTAAAAGCCCGTGGTAATATGCCCCTAAGTGTAAATGAATTTAAAGCACTTGCATTATTAGATGATGTGATTGTTTTAGATACACGACCTGCAACAGAATTTACAGAAGGTTTTATTGCGGGCTCTTTATTTATAGGGCTTGAAGGTAGATTTGCAGAATGGGCAGGAAGTCTTTTGCCCTTTACTAAAAAGATTATATTAGTAACACCAATTGGTAAAGAAGAGGAAACAGTTATTAGACTTGCCAGAGTTGGATTTGACAAAATGGGTGGTTTTTTAAATGGCAGTTTTGAAGCATGGAAAAATGCCGGGGAAAAAGTAGATATGATTATTGATGTGGAGCCAGATGAGTTGGTGATGGATATGCCGCACGACCCTAATCTTACAGTGGTAGATGTACGCAGAGAAACCGAGTATGCAGATGGACATTTAAAAGAAGCCGTTAATTTACCTTTGAGCGACATGACAGATGTTGCGTTGCTGGCTCAGTTTGAAGAAACAGAAAATATTTATGTGCATTGTGCAGGAGGATACAGAAGCGTAATTGCATTATCTATATTTAAAAAAGAAGGTATTCATAATGTAAGAAATGTGGTGGGGGGATGGGCAAAAATTAAAGAAGAAAAAGGCGTAGAAATTAAAAAAGAGCCAAGTGTACTTAATTAATAAAATTGCAAAAGCCGAATACTAAATTCGGCTTTTTTATTTTTCAGAAGGCATAATATCTATCCATCTTTTTTCATAAGCAGTGTTCCACTCAAATTTCCAACGGCGGTGGCTCCATAAATAATTTGAAGGGTTTTTTCTAATTCCTTCTTCTAAAAAATCTCTGTACATACGTGTAAGTTCTCCTGGTTTATATGTGCTGCCATCTTCTGTAATTACTCTACAGTCTATTTGAAAATTACCTCTTTTTATTTTACCAATATTCACAAAAACTACGGCAGTTTTATAACGCATCGCACCTTTTTCCGGTCCTATTTGAAAAGGTGCAGGCTTACTAAAAAAATTTAACCAATAACCTTTTTTTTCAAAATCAGGATTTTGATCTGCAATTAAACCAAGTGCATATTGCTGCTTCATATACTGGGGCATCATGTTCTGGTACTTGTTTCTTTCCACCATTACAGCGCCAAATTTTGTTCTTATTTTTAAGAAGAGTTTGTCCAGCGGTTTTGCAGAAATTCGCATGTACACTGCAAGCCATGGGATAGTAAGTTTTTTTGAAATAGCAAGGCTCGCATACTCCCAATTCATTTGGTGCCCACTGTGAAACTGAATATTCAACCCCTTATCAACAAGTGTTTGGGCATCAGCAAAGTTTATTGAAACTCTTTTATCAAAAGCCGTTTCGCTAAGGCTTATTAACTTTATCGTTTCTATAAAATTATCTACAAGGCTCTTATAAAACTGTTTAGAAATCTCTTCTTTTTCAGTCAAAGTTTTTTCAGGAAAAGCAATGGTTAAGTTATCCATCACTATTTTTCTTCTATACCCAAATACATGATACAGCATACAAAAAGCCGCATCACTTAATAGATATAAAATAAAAAACGGAAGAAGCGATACGAGGTATAACAAGCCGTAAAGAAAATAATACATTTTTTTTTATTGAGCTTTCAAATTAAGACCTTAAAAGTAAATCTTATAAAATTGTGTTCTGCAAAATATCCTGTTTGGCAGCATAGTCTGTATTAAAATGAAGTCCACGGCTTTCTTTTCGCAGCTCTGCAGATTTTATTATTAGATAGGAAACGGTGATCATATTTCTAAGTTCGCATAACTGTGGCGATACTTCTGTGTGCTCATATAAATGCTCCGTTTCTTCATGTAATAAATCTATTCTTCTAATTGCTCGTTGCAATCTTTCATTGTTACGAACAATGCCCACATAATCGCTCATCAGTAATTTCATTTCTTTTAAACTCTGTGTTATCAAAATCATTTCCTTAGGAGCCGAAGTACCTGCTGCATTCCAGCTAGGTATGTTGTTTTCTTTATTTTCTGTAAAAGGTACTTCAAACTTTTTTATAGTATCTACAAAAGCCCTGTGTGCAAAAACCATTGCTTCCAAAAGCGAATTACTTGCAAGCCTGTTGGCGCCATGCAAACCTGTGCTTGCACACTCACCTGCGGCATATAAATTTTTTATGGAAGTGTGTCCATGTTCGTCTGTTTTTACCCCACCGCAACTGTAATGTGCAGCAGGAGAAATCGGTATCATATCTTTTGCAACATCTACACCTACACTCAAACACTTTGCATAAATATTTGGAAAATGATCTTTAAAATTTTCCTGACTCATGTGGCGACAATCCAAATAAACAAATTCAGTTCCGTTTATTTTCATTTCATTATCTATTGCACGGGCCACAATATCTCTTGGTGCAAGGTCTTTGCGAGCATCATACCTTTCCATAAAAGCCTCGCCTTTTTGATTGCGCAAAATACCGCCATCGCCACGTACCGCTTCTGTAATTAAAAACGATTGTCCACGTACACCGGCTTCATATAAAGCGGTTGGGTGAAACTGTATAAACTCCATATTCTCTATACGACCCTTTGCCCTGTAAACCATGGCCACACCATCTCCGGTGGCAATAGCCGGGTTAGTAGTACTCCTGTAAACCTGTCCGTTGCCACCGGTTGCCAGCAAAGTAACAGCAGCTACAATTTTTTCTATTTTGTTAGATGCAAGGTTTAAAACGTACACACCGTAACACTCAATATCTGGAGTAGATTTTGTTACCAGATAACCAAGGTGATGTTGAGTAATAATATCTATTACAAAACAATGGCTCACCAGTTCTATGTTGCTGCATTTTTTTATTGCTTCCAGCAAAGTCCTTTCCATTTCGGCTCCGGTTACATCTTTATGATGCAATATTCTGCTTTCACTGTGGCCGCCTTCTTTACCCAATTTATAATCGCCTTCAGGATCTTTATCAAACTGCGCTCCCCATTGTATTAGTTCATTAATTCTATCCACACCCTCTTTAATTACAATTTCCACAATTGCTCGGTTGCACAAACCATCGCCGGCAATCAATGTATCTTCAATATGCTTTTCAAAACTATCATGATCAAAATCAGTAACACCCGCAATACCGCCTTGAGCGTACTTTGTATTGGTTTCATCACTTTGCGTTTTGGTAAGCACCATCACTTTTTTATGTGGCATTTCCTGTGCAGCTTTCAATGCATAAGTAAGGCCTGCAATGCCCGATCCAATAACAAGAATATCTGTTTGCATAATTATTTTATGTAAGTATTTTTCTATTAAAAACATTTGGGGCTCTGTGCCGAAGAACATTTTTCAACATTTGTCCGGGCTTCTCCGGCTACGGTATTTTTTTTACAAATATGCCTTTGGCATTTGTATAAAAAACACTGCCCTCCGTCCCCCGCACTGTGTCTCAATATTTATGTTGGGAGCCAATCAGCATTAAATCTTTTTTCAACTTTTACCTGCTGCGTTTGTTGCCGCAGGCACCACCTATAATTTTTATTTTTTATTTGCTACTAATATTTCGCCCCGATGGGGCTTTTCCAAATCAAAACATTTCATTCTAATCGCCGCTGTTTAACCATTATTCTTTAATTAACACTACGGATTATTTCGTCAAAAAAATAAACACTTTAAATGTAAATTGCAAGATAAAAATCCCTAATCCCTAATCCCTAATCCCTAATCCCTAATCCCTAATCCCTAATTCCTGTTCCACCCAAACCCCACTCTCTTTCAATAAATTTATTAACTCATCTACTGCAACTTCACTCGGTATATTTTTTTTCACTACTTCTTTTCCTCTGTACAATGTTATTTTCCCTATCCCGCTGCCCACGTAACCAAAATCTGCATCCGCCATCTCTCCCGGTCCATTTACAATACAACCCATAATAGCAATTTTCAATCCCTTTAAATGATTAGTTACATTACGAATTTTTGCTGTTGTTTCCTGTAGTTCAAAAAGTGTACGCCCACAACTCGGACAACTTATATATTCCGTTTTTGAAATCCTTGTACGCACCGCCTGCAAAATTGAAAACGATGTATTGTTTAAAAACTGGTAATTGTTTGTTGCTGCTAAATAAGTTCGTCCGCTTACCACATTGTTTTCAATTTTTGTGGGGTCATTAATTAACCATATTCCATCTCCCATTCCATCGAGCAATAATCCGCCTGCTGTTGCACTAAATTCTATCAGTTGCGCATCAATCGTTGACTGCATACTTTCTACAGCAATCACTATCGGACAATTTATGTTTTGCAACATCAACCCATTTGTAAATGTGCGCATTTGCTGCATGGCATTTTTCTTTTCAGAATAAATGCACAAAACTATATTTTTCTCCTCCTCTAATTTTTTTATCAAAGCATTGTTATCATCATCTACACAAACAGAAATAAAATTTAACGCAGCATGTTTTTTTTCAGCCCCTAAAAATTCATATGGAGTAAATAAAGGAAAACATTTTAGTGCATCTGTTTCAGCAGCATGCCAAATTTTATAATTGCAAATAAAATTTAAGGTTCCTGGCAAAGCAAAGTCAATTATTTTATCTGCCGTATAAATATAATCTGCGGCAGCATCAGCAATATTCCATTTATCGGTTGTTATATCATATCTGTAGCCAATCACCTCTAAATCAGCAGCAGCAATGGTTTTAGCCATCATAAAATCTGCCATTACTATTGGTACATTTTTACCACCAATATTTTTAACAGGCGTAGTTTTTCTACGAGAATATTCAAACGGAGAATACGCAGTTTGCAGATTGCTGTTTGCAGTTGGCAAACTACCCATTGCCAATGGCCCTTTGCCAACTGCCGGCGGCTTACTGTTGTCCGTCGTCCGTTGTCCGTCGTCTAGTCCATACCTCTCCACCAAATCCTTACACACCGGTATTTCAAACTCAGGGTCTTCTGTTAAACTCACCCTTATTGTATCACCAATTCCATCTTCCATTAAACTGCCAATTCCAATGGCAGATTTTATTCTTCCATCTTCACCATCACCGGCTTCCGTCACTCCAAGATGCAATGGATAACATTCACCAAATTCATCCAGCATGTGTGTAACAAGCAATCTATATGCCTGCACCATTACAAGTGGATTACTGCTTTTCATACTAAGTATAATCTGATGAAAATCCAGCAAACGAGCAATCCTTAAAAACTCCATGGCACTTTCTACCATTCCATTTGCCGTATCGCCGTAGCGGCTCATAATTCTATCGCTAAGGCTACCATGATTTGTACCGATGCGCATTGCAGTGCTGTGCTCTTTACAAATTAAAACCAGTGGTGTAAAACGCTCTCTTATTCTTTCTATTTCCTCAGCATATTCTGCATCGGTATATTCTATTTGTTCAAACTTTTTCTTGTCTACATAATTTCCAGGATTCACCCTAACTTTCTCTATAATCTTTGCGGCAATTTCTGCAGCGTTTGGAGTAAAATGTATGTCTGCAACAATTGGCGTATCGTAACCAAGTCTGCGCAATTCATCTTTAATATTCAGTAAATTTTCCGCCTCGTTTTTAGAAGGGGCAGTTATGCGAACAAGCTCTGCGCCTGCCTCTATACAACGAATGGTTTGTGCTACTGTAGCAATTGTATCCATCGTATCAGTGGTCGTCATGGTTTGTATCCTTATTGGATTGTTACCACCTATTACCAGGGTACCAACCTTTACTTCACGGGTAGTCAAGCGTTTGTATGTTGTTAAAGATTCGCAATAATTATTCATAAAAATTATTCAAAAAAAGTGTGTGATTACGAAAATTTTAATTCCTTATGCATCTCCATAAGCATTCTGTGCATCCTTAAAAGTTAATTCATCAAAGTCATCAGGATATCTATGTGCGACTGCGTAATTGTTTAGTCTTTTGCATTGTATTTCTATTTCTTCAAACAAGTGGTTTTTCGAAATACATATTTTCATCAGCTTAAACAGATTGTGAATTTTTGGGAAATTTATATTGCCCGAGAAAAGATATGCTTTTAAATATTTTTCGGAAGCTTGTTGTGAGTGAAAACCACATAAGTCGTAAGGTGCATTATCCAATAGTATTAAGGAACTTATAATAATAAAATCCCCTTCTGCTTTTTTAAACCATTTTTCAAACTCTTTCATACATTAATTTACCTGTATTGGTTGCAATTTTACCGATATTATGAACTATAGTCATAGCCTTTTCCAGTTCCTTAGGGGTATATACAATGATGTCCATTGGTGCAAAATAGTCACTGATCATTTCCCTCACCTCTATAGATCTGTGTATTTTTCGTACATCTGTATTTTTTACGATAAACAAATCAATATCACTTTCACTGCTTGGAGTTCCGTTTGCATAGGACCCGAATAAATTAATTTTATCAGGCTTATAACCCAAAGCAATTTCGTCTACTAAAGTTTGTATTTTCAGCATCGTCACCATACAACAAAGTTACTTAAAAACGTTTGCAAAATTTGATCTTCAGAAAACGGATAAAATTGTTTTACTACAAAAAAATGCCGAATGAACAGCATTCGGGATTTTAATTATATGTCATGATTTTTCTTTATCATAATTGCCATGGGTAATTTATTTGAACTACCAGTCCTTCTCAGGCTTATTTGGCGAAGCCGCATTTACCTTATGCAATTTATCCTGTAGCTCTTTTTCCTTTTGCAGCAAAGCCTGTAGTTTTTGATCAGCATCTTTTTGGGTTAAATTGCTTTGCTGCGGTTTTGGTTGTTCATCATTTTTATCTTTATTGTCGTCTTTTTTGTTTTTATCCTTGTTGTTATTTTTATCTTGTTCATCCTGCTTTTGTTTATCCTCTTTTTGCTTTCTTAAAGCAATTTGAAGATTGTGTCTTGCATCAATATTGTTTGGATCCAGCTTCAATGCATTTTTATAGTTTACGATACAATCTTCCAGCTTTTTTTCATTTTGCAACACTACACCCTTATTATATGCTGCGTTACTTTTGTCTGCAGGCAACTTCATTGATGTAGCAGCTTTTTCATAAGCATTCAATGCATCTTCTTTTTTTTCGGTTTTGTATAAGGCATTTCCTAAATTAAACTGTGCCGTTGCATTAGCATCATTTTTTTTAACAGCCACATCATAATTTTTCAGCGCATTATCATAATCATTCTTTTTATATGCATCATTACCCAATTTTATATTTTCATTTTCAGATTGCGCCTGTACTGAAAAACCAACAAAGCATAATATTGAAACAATAGCACTCTTCATTTTTAAAAATTTATTTTTTCTTACTTCCGCAACAAACAATTCCAACAGTAGGAATAATAAAGCTGCACCTAATAAATATTGAAACCAGCTTTTATAATTTACCAAAGAATCATCATTTACACTTCTTGTTTCTAAGGTTAAAAGTTTATCGTGTAACCCGGCCACTACTGCATCAGTATTTGTAAAGAGTTGATAACCGCCGTTGCCTTTTGCAGCAATATCTTTTAACGACTGCTCATTTAATTTTGTAATAACTGTATTGCCTTCATTGTCTTTTTTTAACTCGTTCGTAGTTGCATCCATTATTGGTGCACCTTCCGGCGAGCCAATACCCACTGTGTTTATAACTACACCTTGCTGTGCCATTTGTTCCGCTACTTTTAAAGCGTTCTCATCATGGTCTTCTCCATCACTTATTAAAATTACAGACTTGTACTTTTTTTCTTTTGTATTAAAAGATGCGTAACACATTTTTAATGCATCGCCAATAACGGTTCCTTGTGTAGGAACTGTTTCAGTGGTGGCAGCAGATAAATACATTTTTGCGGCAGAATGATCTGCAGTTAAAGGCATTTGCAAATAAGCTTTTCCGGCAAAAACTACAATGCCCACTCTGTCGTTAGTTAATTTATCTATTAACTTATTTAAAAGTTGTTTTGCTCTGTCCAACCTGTTAGGAGAAATATCCTGTGCAAGCATACTCTTACTTACATCTATCGCAATCATTACATCTACACCGTTTCTTTTTATTTGTGAAGAACCCTGCGGACTACGAAAATTTGCCAGACTTATTAAAATAAGTGCCATAGAAAATAATACCAATAAAAATTTTTTTGGAAAAGAAGATGGAATGTAATCGGACGTAAGTTCTTTTACCAGAGCTTCATCGCCAATTTTTTTAAATGCATTCCTTTTCTTTTGCCTTGAATAAAAATATATAGCAACAACAAAAGGAAGTATAAGCAAGAGCCACAATAAAAATGTATATTCAAAAGGAAGTTTCATGTATCCTGCAAATTAATGATTGAAAAAGCAGGTGTTGTTAAAAAAACAATAAACTCCTTTATCTTTTTCCTTCAAAAAAACCATAGTGTTTTAAAATATCTTTTGTAATGCCAATTCTTACAGGTTTCATATCAAAATCCCTGTCTTTTGACTTTACGAGTGTTGCAAAGAAATAAACGTGCCTGTTTTCTTCTATCCAACCTACAAGCCAGCCAATGGCATTATTTTGTTCATCAAAACCCCAGCCTGTTTTATAGCTTAATTTATAAGCGGTATTATCTTCCTGCAACATTACATCTCTTACTGTTTGCTGTACACTTTTTCTAAAAGGAAGCTGGTCAAAGTATAATCTTTTCATTAAACCAATTTGTTCATCAGGCGAAATTTTGAGTTTATTGTTTAACCAAAAAGAATCTATAGCACCACTGATATTTCTATTACCATACGAAAGTGTATCTATAAATCTTTTCATTGTATCAATTCCTATTCTACGAGCTACTTCCTGGTAGTAAGCCACATTGCTTACTTTAAAAGCTTGCGTCATGGTCATGTCCTTATTCCAGTCTTCATTCCACCGTTTTGTACCGTCCCATTTTATAACCATATTCTCATCCAGAATTTTTCCTGTTTCCAAACCTATTAACGAGTTTGCAATTTTAAAGGTGGATGCCGGTGTATATCTTGTAGTGTCCATCGCCATATTATAAACAGTAATGGAACCATTGCTGTTATCCATCATCGTAAAACATCCTTCCACATTTCTACTATCAAAATATTTTTTTAAATCATTGTCAATTTTTGCTTTTTTTAAGGAGCAGGATGATAGAACAAAAACGAGAGATATAAGACAAAAGACAAAAGATTGAAGAAAGGTAGTTCGTTTCATAATGATTTTTTTATCGCTTATGCGAAAATTATTTTTTACTTTTTAAATGTTCTGCAGTTGCATCCAAAGCTTCGTAAAACTTTTCACCAAATTTTCTGATAAGAGGTTCTTTCAAAAATTTATACACTGGTACCTTTAATTTTCCCCCCAATGTACAGGCAGCTTTGCAATGATCCTCTCTTGGTTCGTAATTTGCAAATTCTGTTATTCCATCACTACTCTTTTTTACAATTACCGGAAATAAATGACAACTGATTGGTTTTTTCCAGGTAGTTTTTCCGTCAAGGTATGCCTGCTCAATTCCACATTTTACAATACCATTTGCGTCAAAAATTCCATACACACAAAGTTTGCTGTTAATGGTAGGCGTTACCCACCCAAATTCTTTATCATATACGTACCTTCCCTGTCTGTTTATTTCATCTACACCCTCTTTGCGTAAGTATGGAAGAACTTCTGTAAACACTTCATCTACCTTCATTAATTCTTTTTTATCAAGCGGCGCACCGGCATCTCCATCCACACAACATGCACCTTTGCAGCTGGTGAGGTCGCATACAAACTGATCGTTTATAATTTGATCACTTAATAAAACGTTGTCTATTGCTATCATTCCTGCAAAAATAGGTGTTAAAAAATTAGATGAAATTACAATGTTAGATAGAGTGAAAAACGGCTATAGAAATTCCTTTTATAGTAATTAAAGGGGTTTCCATTTAAAAGTATTTATTAAATGGTCTATATCCTGTTGAATAAAATCAACAACAGGTTTTACAGAATCTGCATTAGGAGACGAATAAAAGTAAAGGGCCCCCCTGATAAAATTTTTGGTTGTATCGGTCATAAAAAACTGCCGTTGTGTAGCTGCATTCCCACCAAGTTTAAATAACAATCCCCCAATATTATTTGCAGTTTTAAAAAGACTGTCTTTTTTTGAAGTGGCTACATCATCATTTTTATTGGTGAGGTTAAATGCGTCATTTATCATTTTGTCATACGCATTCACACCAATAGAATCTTTGTATGAACCGTCAGCATTTTTTATTTTGTACAATGCCTTACCACCAATTACTTTATAGCTTAAAAATATTTTTGCATTGAGTGACGTGAAATCAATATTTCTCCAAAAATCATTTTCGGGATTGGTATCAAAATAGGTACTATCCTTTACAATTTTTGCATAAACAGGGTATTCAAAACTATACGGAAACCCATATTCATTAAACAAAACATATTGTTTTTTAGGTAAATCAATATTAAAATAACCTGTTTTTTTTGAAGTATAATTACTGTTACACGAGCCAATTATAATTATTGCTAAAATAAAAAATATAAAAGGTTTTTTTGGGGAAGAATGCATAATTTATTTAGATAGTAATAAGAATATTATTAAGGTGTTTTTCTTTCTATTGCTTCTCTTTTTCTTTTATTAAAATCTTTACGCTGTCTATTCTGTTTTTATTAATTTGTAAGGGAATAAAAGAAAAATCACCACTTTCCAGTATCTCATTTTCCTGTGGAAATTCTCCTGCAATTTCCAGCACAAGCCCGGCAACAGAATCACTTTCGCCTCTAACGGCATCAAAAATATCGATAGATAAATTCATTGCTTTACACGCATCATTTATCATTAACTTACCTTCAAATATATAAGTGTATTCATCTATTTTTTTATTTACACTTTCTTCATCATCAAATTCATCTTTTATTTCACCAATTATTTCTTCCATAATATCTTCTAAGGTTACGATACCTGCCGTACCGCCAAATTCATCTACCACTATTGCAAAATGAATTCGTTTGGTTCTAAACTCCTGCAATAAATCTTCAATCAGTTTTTGTTCATGCACAAAAAAAGCAGGGCGTGTGAGAATGTGCCAATCGTAGTCTGCTGGTTCATCTATGTGTGGCAATAAATCTTTCGTATGAAACATCCCAACAATTTCATCCAAATTATTTTTGTAAACGGGTAGCCTTGAATAATGTAAATCTTCAATTGTTTTAATAAGATCCTTTACACCAACATTAAATTCAATACCATTCACATCAAGCCTTGTGCGCATAATCTGTTTTACGGGTGTGTCGCCAAATTTTCTGATGCCCTTAAGTATTTTCTTCTCTTCTACAGTAGCTTCATTATCGGGCAATAAATCTATTGCATGGTCTAAATTTCCTGCATTGGAATCATTGTCTTTATCCGGCGATAATTTTTTTTCCAGTTTATCACTGAACCTAACCAACCTTTTGCTTAATCTATAAAAAATACTGTTAAAAATTTCTATCATTAATGAGGCAGAAGATGCAAACAATATTTTATTATGTGTAGCCCACACTTTTGGCAACACTTCGGCGAACAATAAAATTAAAAATGTAACAGAAACTACTTTTATTAAAAACTTTGGCCAAAAATCCAATGCATATAACGTAAGCCAGTCATCTATTAAAATATTAGAAATAAGTATGATGCCGATATTTACCAAGCTATTGGTAATAAGCATAGATGCAAGCAAAGTCTTCGGCTGTTCCAGCAAAATCACTATTCTCCTAAACGAAGGTTGCTGGCGGGTTTTAAGAACATTAATATCTTTTTGGTTTAGCGAAAAAAAAGCAACTTCACTACCCGCCACTAAAAAGGAAAGTATAAATAATATAATTACTGTAAAAATAAGTACACCTGTTACAGCGGGCACAATTTGTAAAAAATAGTGTGGCAAATTAAAAGTTGCCATTACCGAATGATATTCCAAAACAAAATATTTATGTAAACAATATTTAAGTGCAAGCACAAAAATTATTTCTTAAAAAGGTAACCGTTCATTTCCTGTTTCATCTATTGGTGGCGGCACATCGCCTTCTATAAAATTTGGCTCATCTATTCCGCCCGGTATTGTGCCATCTGCTCTTTTATCTAACATAATTAAATTATCTCCTACTATTTCTGTTGCAAATTTTTTATTCCCTTCTTTATCTTCCCAGCTACGGGTTTTTAAACGCCCTTCTACATAAACCAAACTTCCTTTGTGAAGGTATTTTTGCGCAAGTTCTGCAAGGCCTCTCCACAAAACTATTGTATGCCATTCTGTTTGAGAAATAAGTCTTCCACTTCTGTCCTTGTAAGCTTCAGTAGTAGCCAAAGAAAATTTTGCTACTGCAATATTTCCTTCTAAAAACTGCATATCCGGGTCTTTACCTAAATTCCCTATCAGCATTACTCTATTTACTCCTCTCATAACCTTTAGTTTTAAATAATCTTTCCTGTCAAATTCAATTTTAAAGATACAGCTATTTCATAAAAAATTTTACACTTTAAAATCCGTGTTCTTTTCAAAAAAATTTGTAATAAAGCGTGGAAAAGCTAATGTAGAAATGGCTTCCCTGTTAATTGTAACGTATAACTTATTAATTAATGGCTGTTTACTTTTTAAATATATAAATGTACCCACAATTGTTTGGTGTGTAAGTTGTTGCTTATAGAAAATAGTGGTATCTGTTTTCATTATTTTTCCCTTAAATAATGAGGTGAAATCATCACTTTTAATGAATTCTTCGACTGGTATTTGTTCCTTTTTTTCTACAAGAATAAACTCCCATAAATTTTGCCAGATATCTTTTGAAATTCTTTTTCTTACATAAATTTTTTTGTTGTATTCTACAACTATGTAATAGAAATATCGATACCTTTTAATTAGTTTTTTTTGCTTTACCGGTAATTCTTTTACGTTATTTTTTGCGAAAGCGGCACATAATTTTTGAAGCATACATATACTGCAAAGTGGTAATTGCGGTTTGCATATGGTAGCACCAAAATCCATTATAGCTTGGTTATATAACGCAGGCAATGCTGCATCCATAAGCGTTTGAGCTAAAGCGGTAAACATCTTTTTACCCTCAATAGAATCTATCGGGGCATCTATGCCAAAAAATCTGGCAATCACTCTTAATACATTTCCATCTACTACCGCATATGGTAGATTGAACGCAAATGAAGCAATTGCAGCGGAAGTGTATGGACCCACCCCTTTTAATTTTAAAATATCTTCATACTTATTAGGAAAAATTCCTTCATAGTTAAATGCAATTATTCTTGCAGATGCAATTAAATTTTTACAACGGGAATAATATCCCAATCCTTCCCATAATTTAAATACGGCATTTTCATCTGCAACCGCTAATAATTCAACCTTTGGATATTTTTCTATAAACTTATTATAATACTCCAAACCTTGTTCTACTCTGGTTTGCTGCAATATAATTTCACTAAGCCATATTTTGTACGGGTCTTTTTCTCCCTTCCATGGCATTTTTCTGTAATTGTGTTCAGCGTTCCACAACATTAAATTTTGTGTAAAAAATTTTCTTTTTTTTGCGTTGTTCATTGATATTCGCAAAAGTATTCTTTTAACTATCTTATTAGTGGTAAGTGATATATTTTGTTTTATTTAATATATATTCGTAGCTTTCATTTTTAACATCCATTTTTATGAGAAAAGCAGATTTAATAAATAAGATTTCTGACAAAACCGGTATTCCTAAAGTAGACGTGCTGGTAACATTAGAGACAATGTTTAAAGAAGTAAAATCTTCTCTCGCCTCCGGCGAAAACCTTTATGTACGTGGGTTTGGCAGTTTTATTGTAAAAAAAAGAGCTGCAAAAATAGGTCGTAACATTAAGAAAAACATTGCAGTAGCTATTCCCGAGCATTTTATCCCTGCGTTTAAACCTTCAAAAGAATTTATGAAGGATATAAAAAATGCAGATTTAAAAATAGAGCCTAAAGTGGAGGCAGAGAACGAAGACTAATGTACCTTTGCTATTCAAATTTTTATATTGAAAAAGCAATTTATACTGGTATTCTCAGGCGTTTTCTTAATTATTTTATTTTTTGTCTTTGGTAGAACTACAAGCAATAAAAAAGATATTGTTGATTCTTCTAAGGAAGTTACGTCTCAAAAAACTTTTGACATTGATCAGTTCATCAATGTAGAAAAAGCGAAACTTACTCCTAGCCAAGCTATTACACTTTCAACTTTAGAAAATAATATTACAAGAGGCGACGTTGTTTCTCAACAAATAAAAGCTAATGAAGCGCTGGCGGCTTTTTGGAAAGACAGTGTAAAATCCTTTGAACCTTACGCATTTTATATTTCCGAAGGATCTAAGTTGGATAATTCAGAAAAAAACCTCACCTTTGCAGCCCGAATATTTTTAGACAACCTGAGAGGAGAAAAAGACCAGGCGAAACTAAATTGGGAAACAACAACAGCAATCGATCTTTTTGAAAGAGCCTTAAAACTTAATCCGGAGAATGATGATTTAAAGATAGGATTGGGTAGTTGTTACATTTACGGCAAAGGCCGAAGTGGAAATCCGGAAGAAACCATGAAGGGGATACAGCAGCTTTTATCTGTAGTTAGAAAAGATTCTGCTAATATGGAAGCGCAGATGATGCTTGGAGTAGGAGGGTTGGTGTCTGGTCAGTTTGAAAAATCTATTGATAGATTAACAAAAGTAGTGGCAGCACAGCCTCAAAATGGTGAAGCTGTAGCTTATTTGGCTGATGCGTATGCTGGCAAAGGGGATAAGGCCAATGCGGTGAAATGGTATAATATAAGTAAGCGACTTATAAATAATCCACATTATACCGAAGAGGTAGATGCAAGGATTAAAACATTAAAATAACGAACTGTAGCAATACAATATTTATTTAAAAATTATTTATTAAACACAAAAAAGATCAATTATGCCTTGTGGTAAAAAGAGAAAACGTCATAAAATAGCTACTCACAAGCGTAAAAAACGTTTAAGAAAAAACCGTCATAAGAAGAAGTAATTTTTCTTATGATTGGCAGCGGAATGCTCATTCCGTATAAACTAAGTGTACACTGAATAACGGTATTTTTTACTGTTGTTCAGTGTAGTTTATATTTTCCTTTAAGTAACATTTTTTGAGACCTAAAAACGATTGTACAAATTATTTGTTACAAAACATTGGCTGTCAGTAAATTTTGCGAAAAAGGTTATGCTGTTTAATAAATACCTTAAGCGTGTAAGATCTTGAAAATTTTTACACATTGACAAAAGAGCTCATTATTAACACTTCTGAGCAGGGAACAGAAATTGCCCTGCTTGAAGATAAAATTCTTGTGGAACTGCACAACCAGCTTGCTGATGCCAGTTTTGCAGCAGGTGATATATACCTTGGTAGAGTTAAAAAATTAATCCCCGGTCTTAATGCCGCATTTGTTGATGTTGGCTTTGAAAAAGATGCCTTTCTTCACTATACCGATTTAAGCCCTTACGTACGCTCGCTACTTAAATTCACCGATCTTGCCATGAATGCGCATGATGAGACTGGTTTTGATTTTAGTAAGTTTAAGGTAGAACCTGAAATAATTAAAACGGGAAAAATCACTGAAGTACTCAATGGCAAACCAAATGTGCTGGTTCAAATACTAAAAGAACCTATTGCACAAAAAGGTCCTCGACTTACCTGCGAAATTTCTTTACCCGGAAGGTATGTTGTGGTTACTCCGTTCACTAATATTGTAGCAGTTTCCCGTAAAATACATTCATCAGACGAACGTAAGCGTTTACAAAAAATTATAGAAGCAATAAAGCCATTTAACCTTGGTGTTATTGTACGTACTGCTGCTGAGGGAATGCCAGCTGCAGAATTGCACGAAGATTTATTAGCACTGGAAGCTACCTGGAAGGGAATTCAAAAATCTTTAAAGGGTGCGGTACCTCCGCAGAAAATATTAAGCGAGCAGGGTAAAACCAACAGTATGTTAAGGGATTTGTTGAACGAAGATTTTAATAAGATCATTGTAAACGACAAAGCAATTTTTACTGATACAAAAAATTATATTCAGCGTATTGCCCCGCAAAAAGCTGATATTATAGCACATTATAACAGCAGCTTACCAATTTTTGATCAGTATGGTATTACAAAGCAGGTAAAAGCTGCCTTTGGAAGAACGGTAAACTTACCTAGTGGTGCATACTTAATTATAGAACACACAGAAGCATTGCATGTAATAGATGTAAACAGTGGTTACAAAAGTGTAAGCAACAACCAAGAGCAGAATGCATTGGAAACCAACCTGGAAGCGGCCGCCGAAATAGCAAGGCAACTTCGTTTGAGAGACCTTGGCGGTATTATTGTTGTTGATTTTATAGACATGAAATTGCTCGAAAACAAGAAAAAACTTTCTGACGAAATGGAAGGTTTTATGCTGCACGACCGAGCAAAACATGCAGTATTACCTATTTCCAAATTTGGACTCATGCAGGTTACACGCCAGCGCATGAAGCCTGAAATGAATATAAATACGAGTGAGGTTTGCCCGAGTTGCAACGGTACCGGCAAAATATCTTCTGCATTAATATTAGAAGATGAGATAGCTAAAAACCTTAACTATTTAATTTCTCAAAGGCATAAAGGTTTAACTATACAGGTACATCCAATTATTTATACTTATCTAACATCTGGTTTCCCAAGCAGAAGAATGAAATGGAGTTGGAAGTTTAAACAAAAGGTAAAAGTTATTTCAAATTCAAACTACAGCCTTACAGAATTTAGGTTTTTTGATGACGGACAGGATGAAATAAAACTATAAAAATATTTAAAATAGCTACCGAGAGGTGGCTTTTTTGTTGCGCATTATTTCACGGTTGAAAATTTTTGTAATTCAAAATTCTGTAGCTTTAAAATAAAACAACTGCTTGCAAAATAATACGGTTTTACTTTCATCTTTAATACATATGCTTAATGATATAAAACCCATCAGTAAAAAACTGAAGTTGTTATTTACTGAACGGTTTAAAATTGAAGAGGTAAAGAAGGGAAAGATATTATTGCACGAAAAAGACATTTGTAAAAACCTTTGGTTTCTCTGTGACGGACTTTTAAGATCGTATCACAATATTGGCGATAAGGAAGTTACTTCCCGCATTATGTATACCGGACACATTGTAATTTCGCCAGGGAGTTTTTTTACACAAACGCCAGCAACAGAGTCTATAGAAACGCTGGCAGACTGTGTTGTGGCAAAATTGTCATTTAATGATTTGCAGGACATCTACAAAAAATTTCCTGAGTTTAATTACCATACCAGACTGATAACAGAACAATACTTTTACAAGCAGGAGCAACGACTTTACATGCTCCGCAAGCATGATGCTTCTGCCAAATACAATTTTTTTCTTGAGAATTATGCTGATTATTTAAAAGATATTCCTCAAAAGTACATTGCCTCCTTCATTAATGTAGCGCCAGAAACGCTTAGCCGTACAAGAAGTAAGCTGGGTAAAAAATAGTTTTTAAGTTTTGAGATTTATTGACAAATGTCAACATACTGTTAGCCTATACTACCATAATTTTACTGAATGAAAATACGTTGTATACATCACGTATAAAATCTGCGACGCATAAACATTCCTTAAAAAATTAAATTTATGGCACATCTTCAAACATTAAATAATAAAAGATCACCGTACTTAAAAAATAGTCAGTTTATTATCTTAACTGTATTTTTTATTATAAGCTGGCTTTACTTCTTCTATTCCGCATTAGACTTAAAAGACTGGTGGATGGAAAATATTCTTGTTGTACTATTTTGTGCAATTTTATTTCTCTGTCAAAAAAAATTTATTTTTTCCAATACATCCCTTGTATTTATTTTTCTTTTTCTATTGTTACATGTGTATGGTGCACGCATGGCTTATACACATAATGAAATGGGAGAATTTTTAAAAAATACTTTTCAACTTTCAAGAAATCCTTATGACAGAATAGTACATTTTAGTTTTGGATTTTTAATGGCTTATCCATTAAAAGATTATTTAGATTACAAGTACCCATTATCAAAAAAATATTTATCTATTCTGGTAAACATGATTATTCTTTGTCTTGCAACAATATTTGAACTGATAGAATGGGGAGTTGCTGCCTTTACAGATTCTGCAACCGGTGAAACGTATGTAGCTACACAAGGAGATCCGTGGGATGCTCAAAAAGATATTATACTTGCGGTAATAGGATCAATACTATTTTTAAGTTTTCAAAGAATTTATAGTAAAAAGTTCACGGCTCCGTAACAGATTTTATAAACCTCTCCACTGCATAAGTACAAGCCTGTCCTGCGGGGCCTTTTAAACTGTAATCGCAACCATGTGTGGCAAAAGGCAATTGCAAAAGATAGTTAGGCACTTTTAATTCATTTAATTTTTTCTGCAAGTGCAAACCATGGTTAAATGAAACGAGTGGGTCTGTAGTACCATGAATAATTAGCGTTGGAGGGGAAGACGTATCAGCACTTTCAAGACCTGAACTCTCAACAAATTTGTTAGGTACTTCTTTGTAACTGCCACCAAAATAATTATCATAGATAATATCTGTATCTAAAACGAGCTTGCTCACTTTTATTTGACCGCCCCAAACCATATCCGCAGGACCGTAATAACTAACTACACCTTTTATATTAGGGTTGTGAAAATCGTAACCTGCATTTAAAGCTATTTGTGCGCCGGCGGAGCGACCAAGCAGCACAATATTATTTGTATCAACATTCAATTCTGTAGCGTGAGTCATCAAATAACTGATAACATCTTTTGTATCTTCAACAGAGGCAGGTGCTTTGTATGCGGGCGCAAGTCTGTAATTTATTGCCGCTACATTAAAACCTTTTAATGCTAGATAGCTATTCAATTCAGGCAATTGTTTGCTATCTCCACCCTGCCACGATCCGCCATGGATAACAATTACGATTGGAGAAAGTTTATTAGTGGCCGATGGATAAAAATCCAGAGACAAATCTTTACCATCCAGTTTTTTATACGTGAAAGATTTAAATGTCACATTTGTATTTGCAGTAAACATTTTTGTAAAAGCAAATACTTGTGGCAAACTATCTTCATATTTTAGAGGGAAAATTTTATTCATTGCTAATGGCACTTGCTTGGTTTGTTTATAAGCGGCTATAATTGGCAATGCATAAATAATAAATGCAGCGCCACTTAGTAACATGATGGGCCATTGATATTTTGCTGCTTGGGTGCCGAAATAAAAAGAAAATGCAGCCAGCAACATAGGCACATATGGAAAATTGGTGATAGCTACAGCAACAAGCCATAATATATTTGCCGGTGCGGGCCTTAAAACAAGAAAAGAGAATAAAATCAAAAGAATGGCGAAAATCAATTTTATCATAAACATTTATCTTAAAATGAAATACCCATCTGGTTTATTCAGATGGGTATTGTGAAGTTATAAAGTGTTTTGTTTACATAACGGAATTAGCTCTATATTTCTCGTCTTATTTTAATTATACGAAGCCTGTGCAAAAATAATATAACAGGGTAAGTTGGATCAAACTCAAACCACTTTTTTGCAAAATTTATACTGTTGGGGCTTTTGTGGTGGTTGTTCTGAAAAAGTTCGCCCATCAATAAAAAATCGAGTGGTAAAGAGTTTTTACTTTTATCATTGTTATCAAAATTACTATAACCATATTTATGCCCGCACCAGTTTACAATGGCACCGTGTATTGGCCCCATAAAGAAATGAATGGGAAGCAATGCAAACATCCACCAAGATGTAGCAAACTGCAAATAAAATAGAAAGTATAATACACCAAAACCAATTCTTATACCCCACATGTTGCTTAGTTTATCAAGTAATTTCCACTCGGGATAATTACCTCTAAATGCTTTCTCAGGCTCTACATTAAACTTTGCATAATTTATATAAATATCTTTTGTGTGCATGGTCATTTCCCATACATCTTTAAAAAAATGAGGAGAATGCGGATCTTTTTCAGTGTCGCTGTATGCATGGTGCATGCGGTGCATAATAGCATATGCACGGGGGTTTAAAAAAGAAGACCCCTGCACTAAAACAGTAAATGCGTAAAAAAAACGTTCCCAAAATTTGTTCATTGTAAACATTTTATGAGATGCGTATCGATGCAGGAAAAAAGTCTGACAAAAAAGAGAAAGGAACCAGTGAAGCAAAAAGAAAATAAGAAT
>Ga0136636_10000284_pt1 | contig 24591 bp, 25 predicted proteins | sample AntDrymUQ8522106_2_FD_104653 | JGI IMG/M metagenome (GOLD analysis project Ga0136636, IMG submission 104653) | Polar desert sand microbial communities from Dry Valleys, Antarctica - metaG UQ852 (21.06) | ecosystem: Environmental > Terrestrial > Soil > Desert | place: Antarctica: Dry Valley... | reverse complement strand
GAAACGCCCGGCAGATACATTGGCAAGCACCAGGTTTCCCAGCCAGAAAGACTGTTGCAAAGCCACGGTTTTAACGCCACGGCGTTGCCTGTAGATACCAAACACGGCACCTTCGTCCATGTTGGAAGAATTGGCAAGTGGTGCCAGGTAGCTGGCGTACAAGCGTGCGCCAGACCATAAAGGCGCGGTGGCCTGCACATTGGCGGCCAAGGCGTAGTCGAATGCGCCCACCTCGGTGCCCAAGGTGTAGTTGAGGTCGGGTTTGGCTTCAATGCGCACCGCTGACGATGGGCCGGGTTGTGCATTCAACCACTCAGTCTGGCCAGACATGTCAGAGGGGTTGCGTTCCCAGCTCAGGCTGTCGCGCACATGGCTGGCGGGGCCGTCGCGCAGGAAGGCCCTGAAGGCGTTGACACCCACAGCAGTTTCATAAAGGCGCAAACCGTCTTTGAGGGTGACGGCATGGATGCGGCTGGTACCACGCGGCGCCATTTCGGCACCCAGACCAAACACCAGACCCAGCGCATCCGCTTCGTTGTGTGCGTAGCGATGGTTTTCATACGCCACCACCAGCGTGGCGCCGTGTTGGCCCACCCGAACGCGTTCCAAACCCACGGCTATCAACGCTTTGCGCAAGGCATCAAGCCGGTCAAGTGCTGTGGGATGCATGCCGGACTTGGTTGAATCGGGCTGTGCGGTATCCAGCAGTGCCAGTGCCTGCGCAGGGATTGGCTGAAAGTTGGCAACAGCAAGCTCGTTGTTGCCAAAGGGCATGATGAGCGACAGCGCAAAATGGTTTTTTTGGGTGCTGCTGCCAAAGCCGTCATACGCGCCAAATGAGCGCTGCACATTGCCCACCACCTGCGCGTTGCCAAAGGCTGTGATGGGTGATGACATCCAGCGTAAGCCCAGGTGTTTTTGCTGGCCGTCGTACTCGGCCAAACCGGACAGTCCGTTGTCGGTAAGACGAACGTTAACCCCTGCAAAGAAGCCATCGAATGTAGGTGTTTGGTTGCCCCGCGCTTGTCCTTTGGCGTAGCCCAATGCCACGGTAAGGGGTCCATATTGATCGCTTGCAACCGCGTAAGCCGACTTGAAAAAAACCGCGCCACCGCTCAAGTCGTTGACACCCACGGCCACTTTGGGGCCAGCTTGCCAGGGCGTGGGCAACTGCACCTTCAGGTTGGCTGAAATGTCCCGCACACCTGTGAAAAAGATGGAATCTGGTACGGGATCTGTGTACTCGGAAAAGCGGCCAAAAAACTCCACACGGGGAATCACCCCCACACCCAGACTCAGGTTTTGCTGTGTGGCGCGTGGTGCGCCGAGCTGCGGCTCCTGGTAATTACCGTAACTTAAGGCCAGTGTGCCGGGGGCAAGCACATCGGCATAGGGAATCACCAGGCCACCGGAGTTGCCCTGAGTGTTGATACCCGGGGACTGCGCCTGAACAGGCAAGCTGAATGACATCACACACAGCGTGCCAACAGCCAAGCGCCCGGGTAACAGGTCCAGGCCTTTAAGAAGATGGTTTGGCGGTAGCAAGTTCACTGATCTCTCCAACAGGTATGAAATACTTGAAATGTGAATAATAAAAAACCCGCAGAATGCGGGTTTTTTTGAAGCTGAAACAGACGGAGGGCCATTAGCCCATATGCAAGCCGCCATCCACCGAGAACTCAGCGCCCGTGGCGTAGCCGCCTTCATCAGACGCCAGCCAGGCAATGATGGATGCGATTTCGCTTGGCTCGCCCAGGCGTTTCACAGGCACGGTGCCAATGATCTTGTCGAGCACTTCCTGGCGGATGGCCTTGACCATGTCGGTACCGATGTAGCCAGGGCTCACGGTGTTGACAGTGACTCCTTTGGTGGCCAGCTCTTGTGCCAATGCCATTGAAAAACCATGCATGCCGGCCTTGGCGGCCGAGTAGTTGGTTTGACCCGCCTGACCCTTGACGCCGTTCACACTGGAGATGTTAATGATGCGGCCCCAGCCTTTTTCAACCATGTCGCCGACCACTTGTTTGGTGACGTTGAACATGGAGTTCAGGTTGGTTTCGATCACGGCGTCCCAGTCTTCACGGGACATTTTCAGGAACATGCGGTCGCGGGTGATACCTGCGTTGTTCACCAGCAGGTCAATGCTGCCGTGCTCTGCCTTGGCCTTGGTGAAGGCTTCCACGGTGGAATCCCAGTCACCCACGTTGCCTGCAGATGCGTAAAACGTATAACCCAGGGCAGCCTGTTCAGCCACCCACTTGGCGTGGTCACGGGTTGGACCACAGCCCGCGATGACCTTGAAACCTTCTTTGTTCAAACGTTGGCAGATGGCGGTACCGATGCCACCCATGCCGCCGGTGACGTAAGCTACTTTTTGACTCATGAACTACTCCTCTTTGTGGAAAAAATTTGTTGGGAACATGCCGCCAGGCAAAGGTGCAAGCCGGGCGACACGCACTTCAATTATGAAGGCTAAATGCGTGCGGCAAGGCAAGGGAAACCCGCATACCGCGCCGCACTTGGCAAAGATTTATGCCTTTGCCTTGACATAGCTGCCTGGTGCCGGCTCGATGACCTTGTGCTTGCCCTTGCCGTAGGATTTGGGCGCCGCGATTTCCTTGCCGGCCTGTGAAGCCAACCAATTGGACCAATCTGTCCACCAGCTGCCTTTGTGTTCCGTGGCACCGGCAATCCACTCGTCCACGGCCTTGGGGAGCTTGCCGTCTTCACGAATCCAGTGGCTGCGCTTGCCTTTGGCGGGTGGGTTGATCACGCCTGCAATGTGCCCAGATGCCCCCATGACAAAGCGCTTTTTGCCTGGCAAATACTGTGTGGATGCGTAGGCGCCAGCAATTGGCACGATGTGGTCTTCGCGCGAGCCATACATGTAGACCGGAATGTCGACCTTGCCCAGATCAATCTTCTCGCCGCACACGGTGGCTTTGCCCGGCTTGGTGAGGTTGTTCTCAAGGTAGGTGTTGCGCAGGTACCAGGCGTAAAACGGTCCCGGCAGGTTGGTGCTGTCGCTGTTCCAGTACAACAGGTCAAACGGTGGCGGGGTTTCACCCTTGAGGTAATTGCCGACCACATAGTTCCACACCAGGTCATTCGGGCGCAGGAAGCTGAATGTGCTGGCCAGGTCTTTGCCCTTCATGAGGCCGCCCTTGCCCATTTCTTTCTCGCGGTATTTGACGAAGCCTTCGTCAATGAACAGATCCAAAACGCCCGTGTCGGAAAAATCGAGCATGGATGTGAGGAAGGTGGCACTTGCCACTGGCTTTTCGCCGCGCGCCGCAAGCACGGCCAGGGCGGTGCCCAGCATGGTGCCGCCAACGCAGAAACCGAGCGTGTTGATGGTTTTTGCGCCGGTGACTTCGCGGGTGACAGAAATCGCCTTGATGACCGCGTTTTCGATGTAGTCATCCCACGTGGCTTTGGCCATGGAGGCGTCCGGATTGCGCCAGCTCACCACAAACGTGTGGTGACCTTGCGCAATCGCATAGCGGATCATGGAGTTTTCTGGCTGCAGGTCAAGGATGTAAAACTTGTTGATGCTCGGTGGCACAAACAGGAAGGGCACCTCAAACACCTTGGCGGTCAGGGGCTTGTACTCGATGAGCTGGAAGTATTCATTTTCAAACACCACCGCACCTTCAGTGGTGGCGACGTTCTTGCCAACTTCAAACAAGGACTCGTCGGTCATTGACACGTGGCCTTGCTTGATGTCGTGCAGCAGGTTCTGGATGCCCTTGGCAATGCTTTCGCCTTTGGTGTCGATGGCTTTTTTCAGCGCCTCGGCGTTGGTCACCATGAAGTTGCTTGGGGCTGCGGCGGCCGTCAGTTGCTCAACTGCAAATTGGATGCGGGCCCGCGTTTTGGCGTCGGTTTCAACGGCTTCGACTAACTGTGTGAGGGTTTTGGCGTTGAGCAAATAAGCCGCCGCAGAAAATGCCGCCGACGGGTTGCTGGCCCAGGCTTCATGGGAAAAGCGCCGATCGTCAAACTTGGTGCTGCCTTTGATGCTGCTGGTCAGGAGTTCGGTGGCTTCATCCAGATACTGCTTTTGCAGTGCCTGCAGCTTTTCAGGGGCAAACTTGATTTTGGGTGCTTTGGCGGTGGGTGCCAACAGCTTACTGCCAACGGCGCCCATGTCCATGTTCTGGAATGACTCAAAAGTTTTTTTCAAATTTTCGGTCATGGTTTGTTGCATTGCTTGGGCCGATTGGAGCCAAAGTTCCTGAGCGTTGTCCTGCATTCTTTCCCCTCAAAATGGTAGTCAAAAGTAAATCCGACTAGTATCTTAGGCGAACACCGTCGGAAACCTGACATTAAAAAAAATGTCCTGAAAAAAAAGACCTGAATTTCATGTACATCGTCCCTATTGCCTGGCTGTATGTTGCGGTCCTGATGGCCGTCGCCGAGGCCACCAACACGACCGGCACTGTGCTCGGCGGCATTGTCACGTTTGTGTTGTATGGCCTGCTGCCGATCGGGCTATTGGTTTATGTGATGGGTGCGCCTGCACGCAAGCGGGCCATCAAGGCGCAAGAACAGGCCGAGTTGGCCGCCGCACAAAGCACCGCCCGGACGGCCTCAGAAACCGCGCCAGATGCTGGCACAGAAACGGCCACTGACCCGGTCACGCCGGTGCGAGAAAAACCTTGAGGGGTTACCGACGGTGCACCAGTCAGGGCTGCTGTTGTTGCCGTGAATGTGCGTGATGCCAAGGGCACGCAGCCGCAAGCGGGCCAGGCCAGCCAGATCAGCCAGCCACTTGCCGGATGGCTGCCTTTGAAAAAATGGTGCTGCCAGCGTGTTGCCCTTTATGAACGCCGCAGGCACATCGCCACCCACTTCAAACGCCTCCGGTCCGATGCATGGACCTAACCAAGCTACTATTTCAGAAGCTACAAGCCCTTTATCTATAAGGGCTAGAGTACAAAAACGATTGAATGTTTGTTCAAGAACACCCATGCCGCCCTGCCCCGCCAATCCGCGCCATCCAGCGTGTGCAGCCGCCACCGCCCGGCCCTGCCGGTCGGTCAACAGCACCGGCAGGCAGTCTGCCACCATCACGGTGCAAGCCACACCCGTGGCTTGGGTGATGCAGGCATCGGCCAGCGTGCCGTCTGGGGTATGGGCATGCAGCACGGCGACTTCAGCGCCATGCACCTGGTTCAAAAACACGGGTCGCGCACCCAGTGACGCTTGCAGCCTGGCACGGTTGGCAGCGACATGCGCGGGGTGGTCACCCACATGGTCACCCAGATTGAAGCTGTCATAAGGTGGGCCTGACACGCCCCCGGCCCGTGTGGTGCATACCGCGAGCACCCCGGCAGGCGCCGGCCAGTCAGGTGTCAGCCAATCCAGGTTCATGAAGGATGGCCGGCCAATGGGTCAGGCAAATGCATGAATCTTGTCGTAGGCCGCCAGCAACTTATGGTGCATTTCGCAGCCGTCCAGGGCCAGGCCGGGGGCGCTCAAGCCCATGAAGCGGTCTTCCTGCATGATCAGCGCGTGCGCTTGGGCCAGCGGGCCGGCACCATAAAGCAACGCCAGGGTGTCCAGGTACGGGCCGCTGTCACCCATATCTGCCAGGCGAATCAGGTTTTGAATGCAGGCATAGACGCGCTTGCGCTCGGGGTTGACCTGGTCAAAGTTCAAAATCCATTCGCAGCCTTCCAGCGTGGCGGCTTCGTCACCCACTGCCAGAGCCAGCAGGGTCTTGAGTTCGCCCAGGCGCAGGTCGCTCCAGAACGAGCCGGTATCGGCTGCCAGGCCAATCATATTGGCCACCGGGCGGTGGTCTGCCAGGCTGGATTCGTTCAGGGTTTCCAGCAGGTCAACACACTCTTCATCGTCCAGATTGGCGAGGTTCAGCACCGCCTCACGGAAATTGTTGGCCACGCCGTTGTTCTCGAATTCGAGGTCGTCCACCGGATAGATTTCTGACAGACCGGGCACCAGGATGCGGCAGGCGTAAACACCGAGTTGGGCAAAATCCGAGATGTAGACCTCATGGCCATCCTTTTGCAGGCGCGCCAGGCTCCAGGCGTAATCTTCTGCCGTGGTGCTGCTGAAATTCCAGTCAACAAATTCAAAATCAGGCACGTCGCCCAAAAATTTCCAATGAATGACACCACTGGAGTCGACAAAATGAATTTCGATATTGGTTGAGCTGGCGGTTTCTTCCAGGTCAAAGCCTGGCGCCGGGAAGCCTGACAAGGCGTCAAGGGCTCTGCCCTGCAGCAATTCGGTCAGGGCGCGCTCCAGCGCCACTTCAAAACGCGGGTGGGCACCAAAACTGGCAAAACAGCCGTGGTCAAGCGGGTTCAACAGCGTGACATTCATCACCGGGTACTGGCCGCCCAACGAGGCGTCCTTCACCAAAATACCAAAACCGGCTTCACGCAGCGCCGCAACGCCACGGGCAATGCGCGGGTAGCGGGCAATCACAGCATCGGGCACATCTGGCAAGCAAAGGCCTTGGCTGATGATGCGCGCCTTGATGGAACGCTCAAAAATTTCCGACAAGGCCTGCGTGCGAGCTTCCATCTGGGTGTTGCCAGCCGACATGCCGTTGCTCACATACAGGTTGCCAATGATATTGACCGGAAAATACACGGTTTTCTGGTCACTTTGGCGCACATACGGCAACGCGCAAATGCCGCGCTCGGAAGCGCCGGAGTTGAAATCGACCAGGCTGCTGGCATCGATGGCGCCTTCCGGGTTGTAGAGCTTGTGCAATTCTGGCGTTAGCAGCTCGGCGGGCCAGTGCGCATCGGCGGGCACGTCAAACCAGCGTTCTTGCGGAAAATGCACGTGGGCGCGTCCTGCCACGTCTGGCCCAAGATAGAAATGGGTCCAGAAATAATGGGTTGACAAGCGCTCAAAAAATTCGCCCAGAGCGCTGGCCAGGCAGGCCAGACGGCTGGCGCCCTTGCCGTTGGCGAACAGCAGCGGGCAATCACGGTCGCGAATATGGACTGACCAAATACCGTCGACCGGGTTGAGCCAGCTACGCTCTTCAATGTGGAAGCCCAACCCTTGCAACTTGCCTTGCAGCGTGCTGATGGTGGACTCAAGGGCGGCATCTTTGCCAGGAATAAAGGTGGTGTGGTTCATCCTGCCAGCATAACCCATGGCCGTGCCCCCATCGGGCGGGTGGCCACTGAAAGGCTAGACTCTGCGCCTGACCTTTCAGCCCAACCCTAGCGGAGACATTCATGATTCTTGAGCTTGCCGACTTTTCCATTCAGCCCGGCCAAAACGCAGCCTTTGAGGAGGCCGTTCAACACGGGCTGAAAACTGTCATTTCGCTGGCCAACGGGTATGAAGGGTTCAAACTGAACCATTGCATTGAAAACCCCCAACGCTACGTTTTACAGATTTTCTGGACCACGCTGGAAGATCACACCGTGGGCTTTCGCAGCTCGCCGGCGTTTCCTGCCTGGCGCGCCATTGTTGGGCCATTTTTTGCCAGCCCCCCCGTGGTGGAACACTTTGACCTGGTAGCCCAGTCGGCTTGATTGAAAGACGGACATGAACTATGTGTTTGCGCCCCCACCGACCGTGTCCGTGCCCGTGGTTGGCACCCAGGCACGGTTTGCGGTGCATCGCATTTACTGCGTCGGCCGTAATTACGCCGAACACGCCAAAGAGATGGGCCACAGCGGGCGTGAGCCACCGTTTTTTTTCATGAAACCCGCCGATGCCGTGCTGGTGGCGACCCCTGGCCAGACCAAGGCCTTGCCCTACCCCAGTCTGACCCACAACCTGCACCACGAGGTTGAACTGGTGGTGGCGATTGGCACCGGTGGACAAAATATCCCGGTGGAGCAGGCTGAGCAGCACATTTTTGGCTACGCCGTGGGCCTGGACATGACCCGGCGCGACTTGCAAAACGACATGAAAACCCAGGGCCGCCCATGGTCCATTGGCAAGGGTTTTGACCACTCGGCCCCGATTGGCCCGATCACGCCGAAGGCCGCCGCAGGTGACGCGGCACATGCCGCCATCAGTCTGCAAGTGAACGGCCAGCAGCGCCAGCACAGCACACTTGACCAATTGATCTGGAGCATTTCAGAGACCATTGCCCAGCTCTCATGCGCCTGGACCCTGCAACCCGGCGACCTGATTTACACCGGTACACCCGCCGGAGTCGGCGCTGTGGTGCGTGGCGACGCGTTGCGGGCTAGCGTCGACGGGCTGGTGGAGATTGAATTGACGGTGGTTTGAACCCCTCAAGTACAGGGCCACTGCGCTTTCAAATTACACTGCCTTCATGCACCGCCCACCCATCAAACACTGCAAAAGCTGCGGCACCGCCGTGGTGTACCGGCTGCCCGACGATGGTGACACCAAACAACGCGCGGTGTGCCCAACCTGCCAGACAGTGCATTACGAAAACCCGTTGAATGTGGTCGGCACAATTCCGGTGTGGGGTGAGAAGGTGTTGCTGTGCAAGCGCAACATCGAGCCGCGCTGGGGCAAATGGACGCTGCCGGCAGGCTTCATGGAATTGAACGAGACAGTGAGCGAAGGCGCTGCCCGTGAAACGCTGGAAGAAGCCGGGGCGCAGTTTGAGATGGGCGAATTTTTTTCGCTGGTGAACATTCCACGCGTCGGGCAAGTGCACCTGTTTTACCGGGCCAACCTGCTCAGTGACCAGTTTGACCCCGGCTTTGAAACCCTTGAGGCAAAGCTTTTTGCAGAGGATGAAATCCCCTGGGATGAGATCGCTTTCAGAACCGTTGGCGAAACCCTGAAACGTTTTTTTGCCGACCGCCGCCAAGGCAGCTACGCCATCCATGTCTTTGACATCACCTGAACTGCAAGCCTCGATTGAATTCTGGTTCTACCGCGTGGGCACCTATCTGGTTGCCAACGTGCTGGATGACCCGGCCTGGCTTGCGCTGATGTTTTGTTGATGTTTTATGCCTCTAGCCCTTTTTAAATATGGGCTATTAGCTATTGTTATTGATTTTATTCTGACTTCATATGTTGCCTTGTTACGTGCTGCTTGATCTGGAAACCACGGGCGGCAACGCAGTCCATGACCGCATCACCGAGATCGCAGCGGTGCGCATCGAACAGGGTGTGGAGGTGGCACGCTGGAGCACCCTGGTCAACCCCGGCACCACCATTTCAGGATTTATCGAACGGCTCACTGGCATCAGCAACGCGATGGTACGCAACGCGCCAGGCTTTGACGAAGTTGCCAGCCAAATCCTGAAACTGCTGGACGGGGCCGTGCTGGTGGCGCACAACGTGCGTTTTGACCACGGCTTTTTACTCAATGAGCTGGGCCGCATGAACCTGCCGTTGCGCGTCAAAACCCTGTGCACCGTGCGCTTGTCGCGCCTTCTCTACCCGCAGTTCAAGGGCCATGGGCTCGATGCCATCATGCAACGCCATGGCTTGGTCAGCACCGCCCGGCACCGCGCGATGGGTGATGTGGAGGTGATGCAAAGCTGGCTGAAACTGGCACAAGACGAGTTGGGTGTGGGCTGTGTCCAAGGCCATGCGCAAAGTCTGCTGCAAGGCAGTGCCGCGTTGCCACCGCAACTCGATACCAACGTGGCAGACATTCCCGACACCCCCGGTGTTTACCTCTTTTATGGTGAAAGCCCGCTGCCGTTGTATGTGGGTAAAAGTGTCAAGCTTCGCAGCCGCGTGATGTCGCATTTTCAGGCTGCTGGTCGCAATGCCCGCGAGATGCGCATTGCCCAGGAAATCCGCCGCATTGAATGGGTGGAAACCGCTGGCGAGCTGGGTGCCCTGCTGCTGGAAGCGCGCCTGGTCAAAGAACAGCAACCCGTTCATAACCAGCGACTCCGCCGCGAAAACAGCCTGTGTGCCTGGCGCCTGGAGGTCAACCCTAACAGCCGTCCGCTGTTGTCCCTGGTGCGTGGCACTGAGTTGGCGCCCGAGCAATTTGGTGCACTGTACGGCCCGTACCGCTCCAAAAGCCAGGCGCAAAGCCATCTGCGGGAACTGGCCGATGCCCATGGCCTGTGCCTGCAAGCCTTGGGACTGGAGTCTGGCAAGGGCCGCTGTTTTGCGCATCAGATCGGGCACTGCAAGGGCGTCTGTTGTGGTGAAGAAGCGCCCGAACGCCACCACCTGCGCCTGCAAATGGCCCTGATCAGCCACAAACTTCAGGTATGGCCTTTTGCCGGCAAGGTGGGCTTGCGTGAACACAACACCCGATCGGGGCGCACCGACATCCACCTGTTCCACCAGTGGTGCCACCTGGCCACGGTGCACTCAGACGAAGAATTGCAGGAGGCCCTGCAAACCAGCGGCAACCCGCTGGCATTTGATCTGGACACCTACCGCCTGGCCACGAAACATTTGCTGCCGTCTGGCAAGGCCTATGCTGGGATTCTGGAATTTAAGTAAAATTGGCCTCTAGCCCTTGTTAAATAAGCGCTAGTAGCTATGTATTTAGTATTTTTTTCAGCGCAAAGAATCGATCCGTTTCGGTTCAACATCCGTGACCACGCTGACATCTCTTGCCTTGGTGTCAATCTCATCGGCCGCAGACTGCGCTCGGCCAGGCCAACTTTGATGCGCCTGCTGCCAGGGCGGGCGGCGGTTCATCTGAAACACCCAAGGCCGCACCGGCTGACCGGTGACTTTGGCCCACAAAGCGCGCAACAACCACACACCCAGAAACAACATGCCGACAGCTATCACGCTGGCAAAAAACACCAGGCCAGCCAGCAGCAACCCAAAGCGCACCACCCAACCCAGCAGCGATCGTAAAAACTCAGCCATTCAAACTCCTTTTGAAACTGTCACATGCGGCCAGTCACCGCAGATGCAAGCCAGTTGACATTTCTTTACGCCTGGTGCTTACGCACGCGGGCGGCGCAACACCGCGTAAGGCGGCAGGCCCTGCAACATGCGCCGGCCATAGGCCATGTTGAGCAAGCGCTTGTCATAACAAATCACCCGCGCCTGGTCGGTCTCGGAGCGTATCGCGCGCCCGGTCCATTGCAGCAGTTTGATGCCGGTGGCGGGCACCACCAACTCAGAGAACGGGTCGCGCCCGTTGCGCTTGAGCCACTCAGAACGCGCTTCTTCCACCGGGTCACTGGGCGGACTGAACGGCAGCTTGGTGATGAACACCGTCTCACACAGGATGCCCGGCAAATCCAGCCCCTCGCCGAAAGATTGCAAACCAAAAATCACCGAGGCATGGCCAGACTCCACCCGCGCCTGGTGAATGCCCAGCAAACGGCTGCGCGCCAGTTGGCCCTGCACCAGCACCACCTCCAGCAAGGCAGCGTCGAGCGCGTTGACGGCCGCCTGCATTTGCACACGCGAGGTGAACAACACCAGCGCGCCGTGTGGCACCTCGCGCAAATCGGCCAGCAAGGCCGCCACCATCTCGGCGGTGTACTGTTCGACCTGGCGCGCATCGGCCACGGTGTCCGCCACGATCAGCTGGCCCTGGCGTTGGTAGTCAAACGGGCTGTCGACCGCCAGGGTGCTCACTTGCGGCAAATCAGCCAGGCCCGTCTCACTTAAAAAATAGTCAAAACTGCCGCAGGTGGTGAGGGACGCCGACGTGACCACTGCACCGCGCACCTGCTGCCACAGATGTCGGCGCAACAAATCACCCGGCACGATCGGGCAGGCGTGGGCGCTGAGCGACACCAGGCCCGAACTGGTGTCGGATTTGAGCCACTTGGCCATTGGGGGCTCATCGGTGGCAAGCCACATGGCGCTGGTGGCCACCACGCTGTTGATTTTGGGTGCCAGTTGGCCCAGTTTGGCGTATTGGGTAGAACACTGCGCAGCCTGCGCGGGGTCTTCCTTGGCGCGCAATTTGAGTTCTGCGCCCAACGCCTCCAGTGCATCGGACAAGGCCCCGGCGTGACCGTGAATGAGTTTGAACGGTTCCAGCATCCCCTCGGGTACCACACCCTCCTTGAAGCGATAGGCCGTGTCGTAAGTGCTGGCCACACCGCGCAATAACTCCATCGCCAGGCGGCTGGCTTCAAGCAGCGCGGTCTTGAGCTGTTGGGCCAGTGTGGTCACATCCTGCGCCAGCACAAACCCCATCTTGTCCGCCACTTCCATCAATATTTTTGGCAGTTTATCGAGCCAGCGCAAACCGCTCAAATCCATGGCGCTGGAAAATTGGTCCAGCGCCACGGCCGGCAAGTGGTGGCCTTCGTCAAACACCACCAGGCAGTTGTCCAGGTCAGGCAGTGCCTTCATGCCCAGCGATGCCAGCACCAGGTCATGGTTGGCCACAATCACCTGGGCTTGCGCCAGTTGCATACGCGCCTGGTAATAACTGCAAGCGCCAAAACGTGGGCAGTGGCGCGCTGTGCAGGTGTGGCGCTCGGCGGCCACGGTGGCCCAATCGGCGGGCTCGGGCTGCTCCGGCAGACTGTCACGGTCACCGTCCCACTTGCCGGTGGCAAGACCAGAGGCCAAGGTGTCGTAAAGCTGCATGCGCCGCTCCAGCGGGTCTTGCCACACCACGCCTTTGACGGGTTTGGGCGGCTTGGCCAGCGGTGCTGCAGTGGCGTCTTCGTCGCCCTCAAACATGTCAAGTGCTTCGCCGTCGCTGCCCACCAGGCGCTCCAGCTTGAGCTTGCATACATAACGGCCACGGCCTTTGGCCAGGGCAAAAACAAACGGGGTGTCGAGCACGGCTGCCAGCGCAGGCAGGTCTTTGGTCATCAATTGCTCTTGCAGCGCCACCGTGGCGGTGGACACCACCACCCGGGTTTTACGCGCCAAAGCCATAGCCACTGTGGTGGACAAATAGGCCGCAGATTTACCCACACCGGTGCCGGCCTGAATCACGGCCACCGCGCTTTGCGGCTCGGTTTGCTCACCCAGGGTCACGTCTTGCAATGCCATAGCAATGCGCTGCGCCATGTCGCGCTGGCCACCACGGGCACGAAAACCCGGTGTGGCGGCGACCACCTGGTCAAAGGCTGCCAGTGCCAGGAGCGCTAATTTGGAGTCGCTCTTGGATGGCTCAGACTCGTTCGCGGGCACAGTTGGATGCTTGTAAATAGGCACGAACAAGTCAGACAACCTGCCCGCTGGTTGTCTGACCTTCCTTCAAGCTTAGAGGCGTTCGAAAATCACCGCAATACCCTGACCGCCGCCAATACACATGGTGGCCAGTGCATATTTGCCGCCGGTGCGTTGCAGCTCATACACCGCTTTGGTCGCAATGAACGCGCCGGAACATCCCACAGGGTGACCCAGAGCAATCGCGCCACCGTTTGGATTGGTCTTGGCCGGGTCAAGTCCGAGTGCCTTGTTCACAGCAATGGCCTGGGCGGCAAACGCTTCGTTGGCTTCGATGACATCCATCTGGTCCAATGTCAAACCAGCCTTTTTAAGCGCCAGTTTGGTTGCCGGGATCGGGCCTTCACCCATGATTTCGTTGGGCACACCAGCAATCGCGTAGGACACGATGCGGGCGATTGGCTTCTGGCCAGCCTTGGCAGCCACTTCGGCAGCAGCCAGCACGAAGAAAGCTGCGCCATCGTTGATACCAGAGGCATTGCCTGCAGTGACGGTGCCGTCTTTCTTGAAGGCTGGCTTCATTTTTGCCAGGGATTCCAAAGTGGTACTGGCTTTGCCGTGCTCATCTGTGTCGAACACCACGTCGCCTTTGCGCGTTTGCTGGACGATTGGCACGATCTGGGATTTAAAGCGGCCTTCGGCAATGGCAACTGCTGCGCGGCGTTGTGATTCACAGGCAAAGGCGTCCTGCTCTTCGCGGGAAATGTTCCACTTGGTGGCCAGATTTTCAGCCGTGATGCCCATGTGGCCAACACCAAACGGGTCAGTCAACACAGCGACCATCATGTCAATGGCCTTGGTGTCACCCATGCGTGCACCTGTACGCAGAGCCGGCAACATGTAGCTGCCGCGTGACATGACTTCAACACCGCCACCGATGCCGTAGTCAAAATCACCGAGCATGATGTTTTGCGCTGCCGTCACAATGCCTTGCAGCCCTGACGAGCACAAACGGCTAACCTGCATGGCAACAGAATCCATGGGCAGACCGGCCTGAATGGCGGCCACACGCGAGACGTAGGCATAACGGGAATCTGTAGGAATGCAGTTACCAACCACCGCATTGCCAATTTGCATGGGGTCAACGCCAGAGCGGGCAATTGCCTCCTTCATCACAATGCCAGCCAGCTCTGCGGGCTCCATATTGGCAAGCGAACCCCCAAAAGCGCCAATGGCGGAACGGGCTGCACTGAGAACAACAACTTCTTTACTCATCGAAAATCTCCTAGGTTAAAAAACGAATCGTCTGCGAGATCGGCTGCCCGCTGACTGGGCAGACCAAAATCTCCCGGCGCCAGTTTACTGCGCCAAAGCGTCTCAGTTCAGGTGCGGGTCATAAATGAATGTGAACAAATAATCAACGCCAGCGGCTATATCAGCCTTATCGACCGGGCTGAAAGCCTCCATCGTGTCAGTCAGGTCGTCCATGTTGCCGCCATTGAAGGAATAATCCGGGCGCTCACAGGTACCGACACCACCGCCGCGCTGCGGCTCATCGCCACCTGGCACGGCAACTTCCAGCGAAAGGCACGGGGGAAGAGGCGGGCTCAATCCGTGACACTGATCAAGCCATGGCGCACGGCCAGCAAAGTCATTTCAGCCTGGTTGTTGAGTCCCAGTTTTTGTTTGATGTTGTACAAATGGGTGCCCACCGTGGAATTCGACAGGTTGAGTGTGTCCGAGATTTGCGCTACAGACTGTCCGCGCGCCAGGTGCGCAAACACTTCAAATTCACGTGCCGAAAGTTTTTCCACCGGGCTTTTGTCGCCATTGATGGCTTGCACTGCAATGCGCTGGGCAACTTGGGCGTCCACATACCGCTGCCCTTTGGCGACTGCGTGAATGGCATCAATCAACACCTCGGGCGCACTGCGTTTGGACAAATACCCCATGGCACCCGCTTGCAGGGCGCGCATGGGGTGGCTGATGTCTTCATGCGCGGACAGCGCCAGAATGCGTACCTGGGTGTTTTTGGCACTCAAACGCTTGATGGCCTCAATGCCGCCCATGCCCGCCATGGCGATGTCCATCACCACCACATCAGGCGCGGCCTCATCAAACAACTGGCAAGCCGCTTCGCCGCTGTCGGCCTCTGCCACCACCTCAATGTCATCAGAGGCTTGCAGCAAAAGCTTGAACCCCATTCGCACCACCGCATGGTCATCCACCAGCATGATTTTCAATTTATGCATTTTTTAGCTTATTCACACAGGGTAAAGACACCCTCACCGACACCCCACTGGGCTGCACCTGCACCAGGGAAAAACTGCCGCCCAGGGCATGCACCCGCTCGCGCATGCCTGACACACCAAAATGCCCAGGGGCGTCAAATTGCGCCAGTTGGCCATTGCCATTGTCAGTTACCTCCAATTGCAAGCCCTGAGCCGCAGCGACTATTTGTACTTCAAGGCGTGAGGCATGGGCGTGCCGCAGTGCATTGTTCACGGCCTCTTGAACAATGCGGTACACGGCAGTGGCCAGCGCATCGTGCAGGTCATCCAACGTTTGTGGCAAGTTGACTGACAGCGTGAGCGCTGGATGCTGCAACTGGCAGTCGGCCAACAGATCAATCAGGGCGTCATGCAGACCGAAGTGGTCCAGCGCCAGCGGGCGCAGCCGGGCAACCAGGCGGTGCATGCCGTCGTAAATTTGATCGGCGCAGTCCATCACCAAACGCGCGGACTGCTCAATGCCGGGGTCAATCGCGGCAGCACGGCGGGCAATGGCCAGGCTGACACTTTTGATGGCAGTCACCTGCTGGCCCAGTTCGTCGTGCAGCTCGCGTGAAATGGCACCACGCTCGCGCTCAATGCGGTCCTGAATCATCTGCGTCAACTCACGGTTTTCAGCCAGTGCCAGCGCGGCGGCCCTGGCCTGGCGTTTGGCCTCAATGCTGTCCTGAACCGACTGTGCCATGTGGTTAAAGGCCTGACCAATCTGACGGCCCTCGTGTCCGGACAAGCCCGTCAAACGGGTCTCAAAATGCCCTTCAGCCATGTCGCGCATGCCTTGCACCAATTGATGCACCGGCCTTAGAGCGCGCCCCATCAAGGCATAAATCACGGCGTTGCCCAACACAAAACCCGCCAGCACGATCCACAACATGGGGCGCAAATCGTCCCACCCGTCGAGCACCGCACGCGAGGCATCGGCCTGCAACACAATGCGCCCATTGGGCAGACTGATTTCCTTGGGCGGCAGCGGCGGCGACACGATGCGGCTGTACCACTGGGGCGCCTCACGCCCGGACTTGTAGACGGACGGCGGTGAGCGGTAAATCAACTTGTCTTGGCCGTCGCGCAGCTCGACTTCGTTGGCACGGATGCGGCCAACCTGGTTCAAAAAATCAGCCATGCCGGTGAGGCCACTGTTGCCATACACCCATTGCATCCGCGAAAGCAACTGAGCGGCCACCACGTTGGCCCCGAGCACTTCCTCGTGTACGCTGCGCCGGGTGTTGTCGATTTGCAGCCCCACCAACACCGACGCAAATAGTGCCAGCAAAGCGGTGATGATCAGGTTGACCTGAAGCCGCAGGCTCATGACGGTATCGCCCCGATAAAGGGGCTACCCCATTTGACAAAGTGACCCTCGACGGCGAAGTGGGTCAGGCTGTGCAACAAAGCTTGTGCCATGCCGCGTTCAAACGGGCTGTGACCGCAACCATCCACCCAGCTCAATCGGCTGTGCGGCATGCTGGCATGCAAATCCCAGGCAGCCTGCGGACGACACACCCAGTCCAGCCGACCATGCAGTATGGCAACCGGCAGGTCAGCCAACTTTTTGACACCTTGCAGCAAGCTTTGCTCAGACCAAAAGCAGCCATGGACCAAGTAATGACTTTGCAACTGGTACTTGGCCACTAACCGTGCCGCCTCAGCCTCACTGGTTAACCTCGCGCGCTTGGACACATCGCAGCGTTGCGACACCGAGTGTTCCCACGCCTCCCACGCCAGAGCGCAAGCGAGTGCCTTGTCGGCTTGCGCGCTGTGTAACTCGGCATGAAGCCATGTGACCAGGTCTTCCTGCGCTGCCACAGGTGCAATCTGAGCCAAACGGTTCCAGGCATCGGGCAACAACTGGCGTGCATCTTGAAAGAACCACCGCACATCTGACTCCCGGCCCAAAAAAACTCCACGCAGCACCAGCCCCAGACACGTGGTGGGGTAAGCCGCCGCGAAAGCCAAGCCCAAACCGGCCCCCCAAGACCCGCCCACCACCAGCCAGCGCGCGATTCCCAGGTGCTGGCGCAATGCGTTAAGGTCAGAGACCAGTGCATCAGAGGTGTTGTGGCTGAGGGCAGCGGCGCTGGTGCTGCGACCGCAACCGCGTTGGTCAAACAAAATGACCCGAAACACCGCAGGATCAAAAAACTGCCGATGCCCTGGCACACAACCGCTGCCCGGGCCGCCATGCAAAAACACCACCGGCAAACCCGTTGGCGAACCACACTGCTCAAAGTAAATCTGATGGCCGTTGCCCACGTCCAAGTGCCCAGCGGCATAGGGTTCAATGGGTGGGTGCAGCGGGTCAGCCAATGCGTGCTCAGTCATGAGGGCCATGCTAGCTGCATTTACCAGTCCGGCGGGTCTGGTGACTTGACACGCAACCGCCAGATGTCAAAACTCATGAAAATCATGAGCTTCAAATCCATGATTTAAGGATGGTTCACCTCGCCTAACCAACGCAAACTTAGCCCTGTACGGTCAGATGCGCTGCACGTACAACCCGCATCTTGCGAGCCAACCACACAGGAGATTCAGTATGAAATGGGAAAAACCGACCGCCAGCGACATGCGTTTTGGATTTGAAATCACAATGTACATCGCTAACCGCTGATCTGCCACCCCGGCCAGCCCACTGGTATGACTGGTGGGCTGCCAGTTCATTCACGTTCAGGCCGTTGGGCTGAACAGTCGGGCCTGAGACGCGGCCCCAAGCGTTGATCAGGAAAACTCCCACCGTGAGAATTCATGTTTTAGGCTCTGCGGCCGGCGGCGGCTTTCCGCAATGGAATTGCAACTGCCCCAACTGCCATGCATGCCGATCTGGCAGCCCCCATTTGCTGGCGCGCACGCAGTCCTCCATAGCCATCAGTGGCGACGACGCCAACTGGGTGCTCTTTAACGCATCGCCCGACATCCTGCAACAAATCAAATGTTTTCCGCAACTGCAACCAGCCCGCAGCCTGCGTGACACCGCCATACGCGCTGTGTTTTTGATCGACGCACAAATTGACCACACTACAGGCTTGTACATGCTGCGTGAGCACCGCCAGCCTCTTGAGCTCTGGTGCCATGCCCTGGTGCGTGACGACCTGATCACCGGCAACCCAGTGTTGAACGTGCTGACACATTACTGCGGCATTAACTGGCACGATGTGCCGCTCAAAAACACCGGCTTTGTCATGGAAGGTGTGCCGGGCCTTCACTTCACTGCGTTGCCACTCATCAGCAACGCGCCGCCCTACTCGCCCCACCGTGACCACCCGCAACCGGGCGACAACGTGGGTGTCAGAGTGGTGGACGCACACAGTGGAAAAAACCTGTTTTACGCCCCCGGCTTGGGGGTGATGGAGCCGCATGTGTGGGCTGCCATGCAAGCCGCAGACTGCGTGCTGGTCGACGGCACCTTGTGGACAGACGACGAGATGATCACCCTGGGCGCTTCCAAAAAGACCTCGCGTGCCATGGGCCACCTGCCACAAAGCGGCGCCGGTGGCATGCTGGAGTGGCTGGACCAACTGCCAGCCAGCACACGCAAGATTTTGATTCACATCAACAACACCAATCCGATTCTGGATGCCAGCAGCGCACAGCGCCAGGAGCTCACGCGCCGTGGCATTGAAGTGTCTTTTGACGGCATGGAAATTGACTTATGACGACCACTTTAGCCCCCTGGAGCCAGGACGAGTTTGAGGCCAAACTGCGTGGCAAAAGCACCAGTTACCACATTCACCACCCATTTCACGTGATGATGGCGCATGGTGTGCTCACGCCAGCACAACTGCGCGGCTGGGTGGCCAACCGGTTTTATTACCAAATCTCGATTCCGATCAAAGACGCGGCGATTCTGTCTAACTGCAATGACATCGACATCCGGCGTGAATGGATCCAGCGCATTCTGGACCACGATGGTTGTCACATAGGCGGTGTGCAAGATGCTGGCGGTATTGAGGCCTGGATCCGATTGGGTGAAGCGGTGGGCCTGACGCGCGACGACGTCACGTCACTTCGCCACGTGGTGCCAGCCGCCCGTTTTGCGGTAGACGCTTACGTCAACTTTGCCCGCCGCCAGCCCTGGCAAGAAGCGGTGGCCTCCAGCCTGACCGAGCTCTTTGCACCGCACATTCACCAGCAGCGCATTGACACCTGGCCCACGCAATACCCCTGGGTGGACCTTGCTGGTTTACATTACTTCAAGCAGCGCCTCACCCAAGCGCGGCGCGATGTCGAACATGGCCTGCATTTCACGCTGAACTACTTCAGCCAAACCCGGGCGCTCCAAGAGCGGGCGGTTGAGATTCTTCAATTCAAGCTCGACGTGTTGTGGGCACTGGCGGATGCCATCATGCTCAGCCAATGCGAGATCGAGGTCAAAGGACCCAAGACATGAGCACAATTCAGACCCCCATTGACATGCAGCAACGCCTGCGCGTAGCCAAAATGTTCAAGTTGCAATGGGAAGAGGTGCAACATAGTTGGGTGCTGCTGTACCCAGAAGGCATGGTCAAGCTCAATGGCAGCGCGGGTGAAATCATGAAGCGCCTCGACGGCACCATCACCGTGGCAGAACTCATCAGCGCGCTTGAACGCGACTTTGCCACCCCGGATTTAAGCGCCGACGTGCTCGACTTCTTGCACATTGCGCAGGGCCAGGGCTGGGTCAAGCCATGAGCGTCGACGCATTCAGTACCACCGCACCCAACCTGCCAGGCCCGCCCTTGTGGCTGTTGGCCGAAATCACCTACAAATGCCCGCTGCATTGCGTGTTTTGTTACAACCCGGTGGATTTCGCTCAGGCTGGGCCAGAGTTGTCCACCGACGACTGGCTGCGCGTGTTGCGCCAGGCCCGCGCGGCCGGCAGTGTGCAGTGCGGCTTCTCGGGTGGCGAGCCATTGGTACGTGACGACCTGGAAATTTTGGTCGCCGAAGCCCACCGTTTGGGTTTTTACACCAACCTGCTGACTTCCGGTGTCGGCCTGACTGAGGCACGGGCGGCAGCCCTTGAAGCCGCCGGGCTGGACCACATTCAGCTCTCGTTTCAGGATTCCACCAAAGAACTGAACGATTTTTTGACCCACACCAAAACCTTCGACTTGAAGCGCCATACCGCGGCCGTCATCAAAGCCCACGGCTGGCCCATGGTGATGAACTGCGTGATTCACCGCCTGAACATTGATTTCATTGAACAAATCATTGATCTGGCAGTGGAACTGGGGGCCGAGTACCTGGAGTTGGCCAACAGCCAGTATTACTCTTGGGCCGAACTCAACCGCGACCACCTGCTGCCCTCTCGCGAGCAATTGGAACGCGCCGAGCGCGTCACCAACGAATACCGCGTCCGCCTCGGCGACAAGTTGAAAATCTTCTTCGTGGTGCCCGACTACTACGAAACGCGTCCAAAAAAATGCATGAACGGCTGGGGCAATGTGTTCCTGACCGTCACACCCGATGGTGTGGCCCTGCCTTGCCACACCGCCAAAATGCTCAAGGGCATCACGTTTCCCAACGTGCGCGACATGAGTGTCCAAGACGTTTGGTACCAGTCAGACGGTTTCAACCGTTACCGTGGCGACAGCTGGATGAAAGACCCGTGCCGCACCTGCCCCGACAAGGAAAAAGACCATGGTGGCTGCCGCTGCCAGGCTCACATGCTCACGGGAGATGGCGCCAATGCCGACCCGGTGTGTGACAAGTCGCCCTTGCACCACCGGGTGACCGAGGCGGTGGACTATGCGCAGGTGCCCGATAGTCAACGCACGCTGGTCAAGCCGCTGGTTTTTCGTGACCCCAAAAATTCAAAATTGTTGACGACAGCGAGTTAATGCTTTGGGTTGAATGCCATCCAAGGCTTTCAGTAAAAATTCCGCCAACATTGTGCGTCAGTCCCTAAGAACAGGCAGCTCCAGGCACTCGGTTCAGGCTGGTTGGCAATGCAAGGCTACTATTTGGCAGCCAGCATTGCCTTCAAATCGGCGAACGGATGAAAGGTCGTGGGGGTGATGCCGTTGCCGCTGTCGGTGCGCCCCTCCATGTCTTTCAGCTTGGCGTGTTCATTTTCGTGACAGTAGGTGCAGAGAAGCTCCCAGTTGCTGCCATCGGGTGGGTTGTCGTGGTGGTTATTGTTCTTGTGATGGACTTCCAACAACGGCAGATTGGCGTGATCGAAGGTGCGCGCACAACGACCGCAGACCCAGGGAAACAGTTTCAGAGCTTGGGCCCGGTAACCTTGCTCTCTTTTTTCGGCGCTGCGACGCGCCTCGAGGACAAGTCGGTCAAGTCGCTCCTTGGTTTGTGCCATCGCAGCCAGCGCCTTTTAGTTCATCGAGCACGCACCCGGGCCGCCCGCATTCGGACAAGAGCCGCAGGGGCTCGGCATCATGGGCGCTGCATCTGTGGAGGTGCCGGTGGTTGCGAAGACGGACAGCAGTTTTTCCAGCTCTTTTGAATGACAACTCGGGCATTCCGGGACCGTGCTTGAGCGGACAAGTGCTTCGAATTCGTGACCACAGTCACAGCAGGCGTACTCGTAAATTGGCATCTCGGATCCTTGTCAAAACTGGAATTATTGATCCAATCAATCACCTGTCGGTGTGAAACATCAGCGAACGAAGCCGATTTCACTGAATCGTGTGAACAAGCCATCCGCCATTTGGCGATAACCTTTCGCATTTGGATGAATTTTGTCAGCACAGAGTTCAGACTGTGACAGCACGTCAGAAAACACATCATTCACGATCGGTACCCCCTCGTCGCTGGCCAATTCCTTGTAAATCGGTGAATCGCTCGGCTTGCCAGCGACGATGCTCATGAGGGACAACTCCGGAACCGCGACAAGCGCCACCTGCGCACCTGATTGTTTGATCAACTTGATCACGGTTCGGATATCGTCTTTCACATCGTTGGCTGGACGCTTGCGCAAAAAGTCATTGCCCCCGAGCTCGACGATGACCAGGACCGGGAGATGCTCGTCAAGCAGTGACTGAATCCGCGCTTTGCCGGCTTGTGCGGTGTCACCCGGAATGCCTGCATTGACAACTTGCCAGCCGGTCTGTGCTGCCAGAAGGCTGGGCCAATCCTCACCTGGGGCGCCGGTGCCAAAAGTGACGCTGTCGCCAAAGGCAAGAACCACCTGACCTGGCTCAATGGCAGGCAGCTTTACAGCTTTGCTACAAGCACCCAGTAGCACCAAACAGGCGAGGCCTGCGAGCAGGTTTCGACGTTGCATGTGAATCAACCTACCTGTTTTTGGCGTCATTTTCAAAGAAATCCAGCTGCGAGTGTCCAAATTTTGGCAGTGGCCAGCCACAACCACTGGTTTGTGCTCTGACTCAATTGTCGTTCAAAATATTAATTTGATAGCACTAGAAGAATAATACAAGAGGGCTAGAGGTGAATTTTCCATATAAAACAATGCTGAAAGGCTTTAAATACTTAACCTGGGTTGTATGGACTCTGCGATTTCAGATTCACGCCCTTCTACCACTACAAGGCCATGGCGGGACGTTGCTGCATGGCCTGTCGCCATCGCAACAGATGCGGGTGACGTTCATCTGGCCTGACCTTGATGACGCGTGCAAAGTCCACAGCCACCACGGCGGTAATGTCGGCCACGCTGAACTGTTGCGTGGCAATGAATTCACGGCCTTCGAGTCGCGCATCAAGATCTATTAGGAATTGCCTGACCCGCGCCATGCCGCGTTCAGCCAGTTGTGGGATTTGGGCATAGTCGACAGGTCCCGGCAGGGCGCGATTGGCCATGGCGGGTGAACTGTTGCGCAGCGCCTCGGCAATCGGCAAAAATCCCTCAAACTCAATACGCCAATGCCAACTGGCAATTTCGGCCTTTTCCTGTGGTGTCACGCCCATCATGGGTGGCTGCGGGTACTGGGCTTCCAGGTAGGCGGTGATGGCGGCGTTGTCGGTCAGCAACACGCCTTCTTCTGTTCGCAGCGTTGGCACGGTGCATTGGGGGTTGATCTTGCGGTAGGCCTCACCAAGTTGCTCGCCTGCCCTCAAGTCGATCTGCACGGTCTCAAACACGATGCCTTTCGCTGCCAGCAGGATGCGAGCCCGGCGTGGGCTGGGTGCGGTTGCACAGTCGTACAGCGTGATCAATTTGAAGCCTGCAGTTTGTCTTGCGTGCGGCTGTCAAAGTCGCTTGCGTCGTGGCGTTCGTGCAGTTGGGTCTCCAGTGGCCCGATCACGCGGTTGACCATGCGCCCACGTTTGACTGCGGGGCGTTTGGCAAGTTCGTCAGCCCAACGGATGACATGGGTGTACTCCTGCACTTGCAGGAACTCACCAGCCTCATAGATCTGGCCCTTGGCCAAGGCGCCGTACCAGGGCCAGATGGCCATGTCGGCAATTGTGTACGTGTCACCACTCACATAGGGGCTATCGCTCAGCCGACGGTTCAAGACATCCATCTGGCGTTTGGCCTCCATCGCAAAGCGGTCAATGGCGTATTCGATTTTGCTCGGCGCATAGGCATAAAAGTGGCCAAAGCCACCGCCCAGGTAGGGTGTGCTGCCCATCTGCCAGAACAGCCAGGACAGGCATTCGGCACGCCGGGCCGGATCGGTGGGCACAAAGGCGTTGAATTTTTCAGCCAGGTACAGAAGAATCGCACCGGACTCAAACACCCTGATTGGCTCTGGCCCGCTGCAATCCTGCAGCGCCGGGATTTTGGAGTTCGGGTTGACATCAACAAAACCGCTGCCAAACTGGTCTCCATCATTTATTCGGATCAGCCAGGCATCGTATTCGGCGCCGCTGTGGCCCAGTGCCAGCAACTCTTCCAGCATGACCGTGACCTTGACCCCGTTGGGCGTGGCCAGCGAATACAACTGCAACGGGTGTTTGCCGCGCGGCAACACCTTGTCATGGGTGGGCCCTGCAACAGGTCGGTTGATGTTGGCAAACTGGCCACCATTCGCCTTGTTGCAGATCCAGACCTTGGGCGGGGTGTACGGGGATGACTCGGACATACGATGGACTCACATTCGGGGTAGGCATTGCATGATAGGGCACGACGCTTGATGTTGTGTCAGTGAGAGAGTGTTCTGACTCAATGTTGATTATCCAAGCGCGTGCGCATTTCGCACATGCTGAGGGGAATCAGGATGCCGCACTCTGTATGGCCATGACCTAAATGGGGGCAAGTCGCACCCCTCATTTCGGGTGCGATTTGAAGTGGTGTGTGCTTCAATTGGGTCTTGGCTGACATCACTGTGGTGGGTGAATCAGTCGGGCGATGCGCTTTGCTACGTGTCCCCCGTCCGCTGCGCGGTCTCCTCCT
>Ga0136636_10000283_pt1 | contig 24609 bp, 19 predicted proteins | sample AntDrymUQ8522106_2_FD_104653 | JGI IMG/M metagenome (GOLD analysis project Ga0136636, IMG submission 104653) | Polar desert sand microbial communities from Dry Valleys, Antarctica - metaG UQ852 (21.06) | ecosystem: Environmental > Terrestrial > Soil > Desert | place: Antarctica: Dry Valley... | reverse complement strand
GGGCCACACGGGCCGGTGTCGGCCATCATCCAGAAGTTGTCAGATTTGTAACGCCCGCCTTTGTTGTCGCCGATGCGAATCACGCGCTCGGGCGGCAGACCAATTTCTTTGGTCCAGATGTCGTAGGCCTCGTCATCTTCCTCGTAAACCGTGGCAAGCAGACGATCGGCGGGGAGTTTGTAGACCTCGGTCAGCAGCTCCCAAGCCCACTTCAGCGATTCACGCTTGAAATAGTCGCCAAAGCTCCAATTACCCAACATTTCAAAAAACGTGTGGTGGCGCGCGGTGTAGCCCACGTTCTCCAAATCATTGTGCTTACCTCCCGCACGTAAACAGGCTTGCACCGAGGCCGCACGCACGTAACTGCGCTTGTCCGTGCCCAAAAACACGTCTTTGAACTGCACCATGCCGGAGTTGGTAAACATCAGCGTGGGGTCGTTGCCCGGCACCAAAGGACTGGTGGCGACCACGGTGTGACCCTTGGAGGCAAAAAAATCAAGAAATGTCTTGCGAATGTCAGAGACAGTCACCGGTGGGGTGGTTGGATTCATGGCTTGCGTGTTAGATGTCAATCTGGGGAGTGGGCCGCGGAAGGTGACGAACCCGCCGCACCACGCCCATCTGCGGGCGTCAAAACACAAGATTTTAGAAGATCACGCCGCCCGGCGGGTAAGCAAAGCCTTGTCCAACGCGGTATGAGCCTGAAGGCTCCTATATTTCCAAGCAGAAATGAGCCCAAAGAGGCAGTTTTAGCGCCGAACCGTAAGCAGGTTGACCATCCAAAGATGGTGATCAATATGTAAAGTGGACCCATCAATCAAGACAATTTTTCAATCAGTTTAAGCTGCCCCTGATTTCACTCGCAGCTGGACGGCGCTGCCCCGGGTTTTGATTTGGTTTTTGTCCTTTGATTTCATCGGAGAAACTCCCTGTGAAGCGAAGCAGGGACAACCTTGCAGAACGCCCAGGTTGACCACATACCCACACGGGCCAGCCTTCGGCCTGACGCGCTTCGCTTGCCAAACAGCCATTTAAAACAAAGCCCTGAATGCCCAGCACCTAAACGGGGGAGCAGCATCAATTCAGAAGCCAAATCGACTGCACTTACACTGGCAGTTTCAACCCCGATCAGCCTGTTTGACCTTTCGGTTGATTCAGCTTCGTTTAGGCTCATACCTGAATTGGAAAATACTGTAGAGCTCCAAGTCAACGACGGCGCCAGCGGCCCGCAGACGATCTGCGTACTCAAGGCATTCGTCAACCAGCGGGTCGCACTCTGCCAAGCCAAACCATGCCGGAGCCACACCGACGACTGCTTCGGCCATGAGCGGTGAGAAGCGCCAGTCGACTCGGTCACGCTCAGTGCGCAGATAGTGGTCAAAAAAAGTACTGGATATGCTCGCGCTCCAACACCAAGCCATGACCAAACGTGGTGTGCGCACGTTGCTACTGGTAAGCGGAGCACCCAGGGTACAACAACAGTTGCAATGCCAAGTGCAATCCCTCGTCGCGTGGTTGCAACGCGCACGCTGCAGCCAATGTGCCACCCGCACTGTCACCGCCCACCACCACGCGCGCAGCGTCCAATTCCTTACGACGCCCTGTTGAGAAAACCCAGCGCACCGCTTCCCATGCATCTTCAAAAGCCACCGGAAAACGGTGCTCAGGCGCGAGTCGATAACCCACGGAGAGCACGGCACAGCCCGACAAGTGGCACAAGCAACGGCAAAGGCTATCGTGCGTTGTGATGCTACCCACCGTGAACCCACCACCATGTTCTCTAGAAAACACCCCGTTATGGTGCATGACAATCGTTAGCCCGCTCGTAACGACAGGAAAACGCAGCAGAATTGCAACGCGCCAACAAAACAAACTGACATCGGTCAAGCTTTCAACATTCACGGGTAAGCTATCCAGCGGCCATTTCAGACGCTGGCACCAACATTGCTTGACCCCAGTAGTTCGTACACCTTCGCACTGCTGACTTCTGCCTCGTACTTTCGGGATTTTTAAGACTCCACCATGACTATTCACGCAGCACTCAACCACGTCACCCACTACAGCTACGACCGCCTGGTCAATCTGGGGCCACAAACGATCAGGTTGCGCCCTGCCCCACATTGCCGCAGCAAAATCATTTCCTACTCTCTGAAAGTAGAGCCTGAAGGCCACTTCATCAACTGGCAGCAAGACCCCTTTGCCAACTACCAAGCGCGCCTAGTGTTCCCGGAGAAAACCAAAGAATTCAAAGTCACTGTCGACGTGGTGATGGACATGGCGGTGTACAACCCATTTGACTTCTTTCTGGAGCCCGACGCCGAAGAATTTCCGTTCGACTACGCGCCCACCCTTAAGCAGGAACTGGTGCCCTACCTGACACCTGATCCGGTGACCCCGCTCGTTCAGGCATTTCTGGACAAACTGGACCGCACTAAGCGGCGCAGCGTCATTTTTCTGGTGGACCTGAATCAGTTGGTGCACCACGCGATCAAATACACCATACGCATGGAGCCCGGCGTGCAAACGCCTGAAAAAACGCTCACTTTAGGCTCTGGGTCATGCCGCGACTCTGCTTGGTTGATGGTCCAACTGTTGCGCAACTGTGGGCTAGCGGCACGTTTTGTGTCGGGCTACCTGATTCAGCTCAAACCCGACGTCAAATCACTGGACGGTCCCAGTGGCACCGAAGTCGACTTCACCGACCTGCACGCCTGGTGCGAGGTCTATCTTCCCGGCGCCGGATGGGTGGGTTTGGACGCCACTTCCGGCCTGCTGGCGGGCGAAGGACACATTCCGTTGGCGTGTACCCCGCAACCCACCAGCGCAGCCCCCATCGAAGGCGGGGTAGATGAATCAGAGGTCGAGTTCAGCCACCACATGGCCGTCACCCGCATTTATGAAGCGCCTCGCGTCACCAAGCCGTACACCGAAGAGCAATGGGCTGACGTGATGGCACTCGGCCATACGGTCGACGAGGAACTGATTCAAAACGATGTCCGCCTGACCATGGGCGGAGAACCCACTTTTGTGGCGGTGACCGACCGCGATGCACCGGAATGGAACACCGATGCTCTAGGCCCCACCAAACGAGCCTTCGCAACCGAGTTGGTGCAAAAGCTGCGCAAAGAATATGGTGAGGGCGGCTTTCTCCATTACGGCCAAGGAAAATGGTACCCCGGTGAGCAGCTTCCGCGTTGGGCACTGAACATATGCTGGCGTGCTGACCGCCAGCCCGTTTGGCACAACCCCGCCCTGTTCGCCGATGAGCGCGTTGCCACCCAATACACCAGTGAAGACGCCCAACGGTTCATTAAACTGCTGTCCAACAAACTAGATGTGACGGACCAATACATCCAAACCGGCTATGAAGACACCTGGTACTACCTGTGGCGTGAGCGCCGCTTGCCAGTCAACGTGGACCCCTTCAACTCCAAGCTGGACGATGAAATGGAGCGCATGCGCTTGCGCCGGGTGTTCACGCAAAAACTCGATTCACCCATCGGGTATGTGCTACCCGTCGCGGTTGCGGCTTACTCTGAAGTCGATGGTGCCTCCTGGAAAACCGGCGCCTGGTTTCTGCGGGATGAGCGCATGTATTTGATGCCCGGTGATTCCCCCATGGGCTTGCGCTTACCCCTGGATTCCCTACCCTGGGTCAGCGAGGCAGACTTTCCCTACATGATTGAGCAAGATCCGTCGACCCTGCGTGACGGCTTGCCAGCCTACCAAACGATTGCAGCTCGGTACGCGCCAGGCATGGCTGGACTGGGTTTGGGCGCTGCTGCCCGGGCTGCAGCGGCACCTGCCAACCCTGCGCGCGCAACAGACGTCGTTTCCGCAGCTGCCCGCTACATGGCGGGTACCGGCCCTGCGCCAGAGGCCACGCGCAAGTTCCAGGTAGTTACTGGCCCGGCCGTGACGGCAACGCATGCGCAAAGCACCCTTCAATCGGAACCTGTCGATTTTGTCCGTGCGCCCAACGCACAGGAATCCGCGCATTGGATCACCCGCACGGCGCTGTGCGTCGAGGTGCGAGACCCACGCCGCGCCAACGGACCCAAGGCTGAGACAGTGGGGCAAGCCTCGGGCGTCATCTACGTCTTCATGCCGCCACTGGAGCGTCTGGAGTACTACTTGGAACTACTAGCCGCCGTGGAGGCCACCGCACAGGAGCTGGGTGTGACCATCGTGATCGAAGGCTACCCGCCCCCGCGCGATCCGCGCCTAAAGCTGCTCAGCGTCACCCCTGACCCCGGCGTGATCGAGGTCAACATCCACCCGGTGACCAACTGGAAAGATCTGGTTTACAACACCGAGTTCCTGTACAACGCCGCATTTGAGTCGCGACTGTCGGCTGAAAAGTTCATGACCGATGGTCGCCACACCGGCACCGGCGGGGGCAACCACTTCGTGATGGGGGGCGAGACCCCCGCAGACAGCCCGTTCTTGCGCAACCCTGAGTTGCTGGCCAGTTTGTTGCTGTACTGGCACAACCACCCGTCGCTGAGCTACTTGTTCAGCGGCATGTTCGTCGGCCCCACCAGCCAAGCACCACGTGTGGACGAGGCGCGCAACGACCAACTCTACGAGCTGGAAATTGCCATCGAGCAAATCTACAAAAACCGCGAGGTTTATGGCCAGACCATGCCCCCGTGGCTGGTAGACCGCACCCTGCGCAACATTTTGATTGACGCCACGGGCAACACCCACCGCAGCGAGTTCTCCATCGACAAAATGTACTCACCCGACTCCGCCACGGGTCGCCTGGGACTACTGGAGCTGCGTGCGTTCGAGATGCCACCGCACCCGCACATGAGCAGTGTGCAGCAATTGCTGTTGCGTGCCTTTGTTGCCCGCTTCTGGAAAACGCCCTACAAGGCGCCTGCCACCCGTTGGGGCACCGAACTGCACGACCGTTTCATGCTGCCCGCCTTAATTGAGATGGATTTCAAGGACGTCATGGCCGAGATGCGTGCGGCGGGCTACGCCTTTGATGACTGCTGGTTTGCGCCGCATATCGAGTTCCGCTTCCCGCTCATTGGCTGCGTGTGCTCGGCCGGTGTGGAACTTACCTTGCGCAATGCACTGGAACCCTGGCACGTGATGGGTGAAGAAAACTCCGCCGGAGGCACGGCCCGCTATGTGGATTCGTCGCTGGAACGCATTGAAGTGCGTGTGAGCGGCCTCAACGAGAGCCGCTATGTGGTGACCTGCAACGGTGAAGCCATGGCCTTGCAACCCACCGGGGTAGTGGGTGAGTTTGTGGCCGGTGTGCGCTACAAGGCTTGGAACCCGCCCAGCAGCTTGCACCCCAGCATTGGCGTGCACGTGCCTTTGACGTTTGACATTGTGGACACCTGGATGAAACGCTCGATTGGCGGCTGCCAATACCACGTGGCGCATCCCGGTGGGTTGAGCTACCAGGCGCTGCCGGTCAACGCCTTCGAGGCCGAAAGCCGCCGCCTGTCACGCTTTACCGCAGGAGGCCACACCCCCGGCGTCAAAGTCGTGCCACCTGCGTCCATCAATGTGGCAGCCAGCAGAGAGTTTCCCTTTACCCTGGACCTGCGCCGTCGCTAGAAAGCGATGCATCTTGGCTGAACTTCAACACCACCGCCCCACGTCTTGCCACAGGGGTCGGTGCGATGAATCAGCCTTGGCGCTGGCTCAGCACGGTGCGCAATTGGGCGATGTCCATGCCCAGCGCGTCGGCAAATGCTTCCTCGGTCTGGCCGCTGGCATCAAATGCGCGGATCAACGCTGCCTGGCGGGCGCGCTGCTGGTCGACATCGGCGATAGCCTGATCCAAAACACCCGCCAACACCTCATCGGGCGCGGGCAACAATGCCAAATATTCAGGGCGACTCAGCCCCGAAGCCTCGTAGGCGCGGGCGAGTTGACCACGCAGTTTGGGCGTCATATCGGGGCCACCGCGCCCTTGACGGCGGCGAAACAGTTCCACGATCGACAGGTAAATGTGCTCGGGTGCCACGTCCTCGACCGGCTCGCCGGCCAGGTCGTGGCGTTTGTTGCCCGCTGCCACGCTTTGCAGGTAACGGGTCGAGCGCGTGTGCACGCCCAGAGCCACCTTCAGGGTGTCGCGCTTGAAATCGTCCGGGTGTGCGGCCAGCAAATCCTGGAATACCCCCAGCTTCAGTGGCAAAAAGTGTTGCCCGAACAAGTGCGGATACAGCTCAAACAGCTTTTCCAGCACGGGCGCTGCCGAGGCAAACCCTTTGCCCGATTTGCCCTTGGGTGCAGGAGCCGTCACAGCCTGCGTTTCGGGACCATCCGGCGTAACAACGGAAGTTGTGGTTTCTTGGGTGATATCTGTCATGGTTTGATCAATTGGATGAACCCGCGATTGTCAACGAAACCGTAACATCGCTGGCATACTTAGACAATGAACCACGTAAACCCGTTGCGCCCACCCGCATCCGACCCGACAGACCAAGCTCTGTCAGGGCTGGTGGCGGCCTATCGCACGAACCCGGGCCACTTTGACGAGCTTCGTGGACAGGTGTCTGACCATCTCTCAACAGCAGCTTCCGAGAGTCTTTTTTCTGACGCACACAGCCCAACAAATACATCGGCTTGGCGCGAGTTCTTTGACGAATTGGGCAACGACACCGCTGCAGACATGGACCAACGCAGTGCCAGTTTGGCACGCCAAGTGCGTGACAACGGCATCACCTACAACGTTTACGCCGACGAGAACGGCCCCCAGCGACCTTGGTCTGTGGACTTGTTTCCACTGATCATTGAACCCGGTTGCTGGGAACACCTGGAAGCTGGCGTGCTCCAACGCGTTCGCCTGCTGGAACACGTGATGGCCGACGTGTATGGCGATCAAAAACTATTGCAGTCGGGCTTTTTGCCGCCTGCGTTGGTCCAGGGGCACCCAGGCTACCTGCGCGCCATGCGCAACGTCAAGCCGGTGGGTGGACGTTATCTGCACATTGCCGCGTTCGATGTGGCGCGGGGCGCCGATGGCAACTGGTGGATGATCGCGCAGCGCACGCAGGCGCCCTCAGGGCTGGGTTATTTGCTGGAAAACCGCCTGGCCATTTCGGCCCAGTTCCCTCAAGCGTTTGACAAGCTGCGGGTGCAACGGCTGGCGGGCACGTACCGGGCCTTGATGGACAGTCTGCGCTCCATGAGTCCGATGGGACAAGACGCCCATTTGGCATTGCTCACACCGGGCCCTTACAACGAAACTTATTTTGAGCATGCTTACCTAGCACGGTACCTAGGTTTGACTCTCGTAGAAGGCAGTGACCTGCTGGTGCGTGATCAACACGTATTTCTAAAGACCCTCAAAGGACTGGTCCCAGTCCATGGACTATTGAAACGGGTGGATGACCAGTACATGGATCCGCTTGAGCTGCGTGCGGACTCCACGCTGGGCATTCCCGGCCTGCTGCAAGCCATTCGCGCTGGCAATGTGCTGGTGGCCAACATGCCTGGCTCGGCGTTTCTGGAGTCACCCGCATTGTTGGGTTTTTTGCCGGCGCTGTCGCGCCGTCTGTTCAATAAGGAATTGTTGTTACCCGCCCTGCCGACCTGGTGGTGTGGCGAACGCAGCGCCATGCTGGATGCCCTGCCCCGGCTGCAAGACTGCGCTATCAAACCCACCTATCCAGGCTCGGAAAGTCATGACAGTTTTAGCGCTGTACTGGGTTCAAAACAAGATGCCCGGGCGCTGGACGAATGGGCGGGGCGCATTGTTCGGCATCCAGAAAGTCACACGATACAAGCCTATACGCCGTTATCACAAATGCCAACGTGGCAGCGTTCAGGTTCGACTGATGGCGATAAGACCGGAAAACTCAATCCTCGGTCCGCCGTTTTGCGGGTTTTTGCGGTCTCTGATGGTGCCAGAGGCTGGCGCGTTCTACCTGGGGGACTGGCTCGCGTGGCGGGTAAGGAACAAGAAATTACCTCTATGCAACGCGGCGGAAGCAGCACCGACGTGTGGGTATTGACCGAGGGTGAGGTAGAGCAAACGGCCTTGCTGCAACCGCATTTAACACCCGAGAGCTTGATGATGCGCAAGCGCTTGGTTACCAGCCGTGCGGCTGAAAGCCTGTTCTGGTTGGGCCGCTACACCGAGCGCACCGAAAACGCACTAGGACTGGCGCGCTTGACACTGGAATGCCTGCATGGTGACGACACCTCATCAGCTCCGATGCTGGCCTGGCTAGGACAGATGGCGCTGGCAAACACATTAGTGCTGCCGGGTGTACCCACGCCTGCACAAGCGCCCCGGCTGTTTGAGCGTTGTCTGATCGACAGCTTGGCCAGCACCACCGGAGCCACCAGCGTGGGTTTTTACTTACGCGCACTTAAGTTGTCGGCATCCACGGTGCGTGAACGGTTGTCACAAGAACATTGGCGCATCATCACGCGCGCAGAAGAAGACCTGTTTATCCGCTTCACCGCATACCGACAACGCGGGGGCTGCAAGCCGCTGCAAGCACTGCAAATTCTCAAAGACACCAGTGATCAGATGGCCGCCATCACCGGGGCGCAGACTGATCGCATGACCCGCGACGACGGCTGGCGACTGCTGAGCATTGGTCGGCATCTGGAACGCCTGTCATTCCTGTCGCGGGCACTGAACCTGGCCTTGGAGTCTGATTGCCTGATGGTGGACGGAGGATTTGACGCCGTGGTGGAACTTTTTGACAGCTCCATCGCCTTTCATGCGCAGTTCCAGCAAAGTCGCGACATGGCGGCCTTGATTGACCTGCTGGTCATCGACCGCGACAACCCGCGGTCCTTGGCCTGGGTTGCCCACACACTGCGCGGGCGTCTTGCCAAATTGGCAGGCAGCGAGCCCGGTGAACTCACCGGTTTGGCGTTACAAGTGCCCAACCCCAATGCCTGGGGCTTGACCCAACTGTGCGAGCGAACACCCGATTTGGCCAGCCCCACCCAAGAGGCCCGGTCTTCAAGCGATGACCGCGCCCCCCGGTACGACTTGCTCCGGCGTCTGCTGGCGCAATGCAGCACAGCTGCCTTCCAGATTTCTGAAGACATCAGCCTGAGCTACTTCACCCACTCTGGTCTACTCAACCACAGCGTGGGGGCATCATGAAGTTACAAATCACCCATGAGACCACTTACAAGTACGCTCCCGCAGTCGAGACAGCCCAACACATGGCGTACCTGACGCCCCTGAGCCACGGCAGCCAACAGCTTTTACGCCATGCACTGGAGGTCACCCCAGTGCCAGCTCAAGTCAGCACCACAACCGACGTTTTTGGCAATGTGCGCAGCTTTTTCTCTTTGCAAGTGGCACACCGGCAGTTAAAGGTCATTGCCACAAGCGAAGTCACTACACTCAGCAGCCCCCTACCCGGCAGCACCATCAGTTGGGAGAATGTACGCGAACGGTTTCGGTACCGGGCAGGTGCACCGTTCGATGCCGCCAACGAATTTGTTTTTGCCTCCGCCATGGCACCGCGCGAGAACCAGTTTGCAGCGTATGCCCGCCCTAGTTTCAGTGCCGGTGTGAGCTTACTGGACGCTGCCCTGGATCTGATGCACCGCATTCACACCGATTTCACCTATGAAAGCCAGAGCACACTGGTGAACACGCCTGCCCTGGAAGCCCTCGCCCAACGAAAAGGTGTGTGCCAGGATTTTGCGCACATTTATGTCGCCTGCATGCGCTCGATGGGTTTGGCGGCACGTTATGTCAGCGGTTATTTGTTGACCCAACCACCTCCGGGCATGGTCAAACTGCGAGGCAGCGACGCCTCGCATGCCTGGGTCTCGGTCTACATTCCCGATCTACCCCACAGCGCACGCTGGGTGGATATGGACCCCACCAATGACCGGGCTGGCTGGCTCAGCCCTGGCGAAGACTATGTGACGCTGGCAATGGGCCGTGACTTCTCAGATGTATCCCCTATGCGCGGCGTGATTCACGGTGGCGCGAACCATGTGCTGAGCGTTGGCGTCACCGTGGAACCCCTGCCGTCCCCAACAGCGGGTTCGTCACAAACCCAAACCCAATCTCAGAGTCAGTCGCAAGGTCAAAGCGACTTTTCCTTGTCACCCCAGATGCAAATGCAAAGCAACCTGCCCAGCCTTTGGTAGCTGCAACAGCAATGAATTAGCTATATTATTGATAGCCATCGGCCCTTATTAAATATGGACTGCATGCCCTTTTTAACTACCAATCACACCTCTATGAGCATTTACGACAAACTCACCGAACTCGCCATCACCCTGCCCCCTGTGGCCACGCCAGCAGCGGCCTACGTGCCGTTTGTACAAACGGGCAACACGATTTTTTTAAGCGGCCACATTGCCAAAAAAGACGGCAAACCCTGGGTGGGTCAATTGGGCAAGAACATGGGCACCGAAGAAGGCAAGCTGGCCGCCCGCGCGATTGCCATTGACCTGCTTGGAACGCTGCACGCCGCCGTAGGCGATCTCAACCGCGTCACCCGCATCGTGAAGCTGATGTCGCTGGTGAATTCAACGTCTGACTTCACCGAGCAGCACTTGGTAACCAATGGCGCGAGTGAACTCATTGGCGAAATCTTCGGCGGCAAGGGAACGCACGCGCGCAGCGCCTTTGGCGTAGCCCAAATCCCAATGGGTGCCTGTGTAGAGATTGAACTAATTGCCGAAGTCGCCTAGGCAAGTATGCGCAAGAGACCTGACCGACGCGTCAGGCCCTCCTGGCGCTAAAACGTTTCCCAGTCCTCCTCCACCTGCGGCTTTGATTTGGGTGCGGTCGTCTTACTTGGACTTTGCTCCTTAGCACCCGATGTTTGGCCCAAGCCGAGTTTACTGAATGACGGTTGGGTGGTAGACATACTTGACATGCCGTTCGACTTGGGTGCAGCTGCGCGAGCAGTCACCCTGGGTGGCGACGCGCCCAACTGCCGGGGGTTGCCCGTACGGGCCAAGGTAGGGGGCCGGCTGCTGCTCAGTGCCCCGGGGCGCCTGTAGCCCAACGACTGCGCAGACGGTGTGATGTCGCGCGTAGGACGCTGGTGCAACTGCAACGATTGGCTGTCCGTTTTAAACGCCGCCACTGCCAGAGCCAGGTGGTCTGCCTGCTCGCGCAAACTTTCAGCAGCAGCTGCGCTTTGCTCAACCAATGCGGCGTTTTGTTGCGTCATTTGGTCGAGATTGCCAATCGATTGGTTGATGTCTGCAATCTCGGCACTTTGCTCGTTCGCAGCAGTGGTGATCTCACCAATCACGTCCGCCACTTTGCGTACTGAATTCACAATGTCATCCATGGTGGTGCCTGCGTCGGACACCAGCTGGGTACCAGAAGCGACCTTCTCCACGGAGGAATTGATCAACATCTTGATTTCTTTGGCTGCCTCTGCACTGCGCTGCGCCAAACTACGAACTTCACTGGCCACCACCGCGAAGCCACGACCTTGATCACCTGCGCGAGCCGCCTCCACCGCAGCATTGAGCGCCAAAATATTGGTTTGAAACGCGATGCTGTCAATCACACCAATGATGTCCGCAATCTTGCGACTGCTGGTGTTGATGTCCTCCATGGTGGTGACCACTTGACGTACCACCGCACCACCGCGCTCTGCCACCGACGACGCATTGGCGGCCAATGCACTGGCTTGACGCGCATTGTTGGCACTGCCTTGCACAGTTTCTGTCAAATGGCTGGTGCTCGACGCGGTGGACTGCAAGTTGCCCGAGGCCTGCTCCGTGCGTTGCGCCAAATCGTTGTTCCCTTGCGCAATCTCCGCACTGGCCGTGGCAATGTTGTTGGTGCTTTGTCGCACCTGATTGACCATGCGTGCGAGGGAAGTTGACATGCTCGACAACGAAACCATCAGTTCGCCAAACTCATCGCTACGCGTGACCTCGACCGTCCCGCTCAAATCACCCTGGGCAATTCTGGAGGCCAGAGCGTTAGCGGCAACCAGTGGTTGGCGGATCGAGTGGATCAACCAAGCAGTACCAGCCACAATGCCCAACACCAGCAACAGCATAATGGCGCTAGCCACCAAAATCAAGCTTTGAGCGCGATCTTCATACTCAGAACGCGTTTTGCCATAAGCCGCTTCCTGCAGCTCGACAAACTCTTGCAGGGATTTTTGATACTTGGCCATCCCAGGCGCAACCTGACTGTTGAAATCATTGAGCCAATTGGCGGGGGTGGGCGATGGCGCAGCAGCGGCCGCCGAACCAGCCGCTGACTCGGTAGGCGCAGGCGCGGCGGCTTGGGCAGCCTTACGAAGGAACTCCTGCGTGGTAAACCATGTACTTCCCTGTTGTTGCATAAGTAAATTGAACTTTTCACGCAGTGTGCCGTCCATTTCCGAATCAGCAACTCCTTTCGTGATGGCGGCAATCTCTTCCTGGTTGTTGCTCATGTCAACCAAGAGCGATCGACGAAACGCGGGGTCGGCCAGCATGACCGACGATTGGGCACGGATAAGGGTGGATTGAACTAGGCTGGCCCACTTCAGTGCCAATTTGACTTGCGCATCAACTTTATCAAGCGCAGCCGTACTTTGCACTCGGTCACTGCGCGACTGTATCGCCGCATACCCGACAACCAACGCTATACCCAACACAATCACCGCAACCGAAAGCCAAAGCTTGGATGCCAGACGAAGATTTTGCAGATTCATGTACCACTCCGAAGAACTAGTTGTGAAAAAATTCACAGCGATTGATCTTAGCGCGCCTGGGGGTGCATTTTTCGAGTTTTTTCTAAATCTGGCTGATTGCCTGCGACTTCACAGCAGCCAATTGGTCTGAACGGACGCATTCGGGCGCAATTTCGGCCAAAGGCACCAACACAAAAGCCCGCTCGCTCAAACGTGGGTGCGGCACGCACAGCGTGGGCGTGTCGATGCGCACATCACCAAACAACAAAAGGTCAAGGTCCAACGTGCGTGGCGCGTGACGGTAAGGCCGCTCGCGCCCAGCGCGGTTCTCCAACGCCTGAAGCTGCGCCATCAACCCCGGCGCATCCAGACCGGTATCTAGCGACACCACGGCGTTCACAAAGTCGGGGCCAGCGGCATCCACCGGCGCCGTTCGGTACAAGCTGGAGCGCGCCACGACCGACGTGTTTGCAAGTTCATTTAAAGCATCCATGGCCCACATCAAGGTGGCACGGGCATCACCCAGGTTGGCACCCAAACCAACATAGGCCCGAATCATCACTCTGACTTGTCTGCCAATGGCGCGCCACCCTCGGGACGTGGGTTGGTGCTGTGACGGCGACGGCGGCGCTTTTTGGGCGCACCTGCACCATCGCCTAGGGCATCACCAGTTGGCTGTGGAGCCTGATTGGCCGCAACTTGCGGCGCGGTGGCATCGGGTGTTGTGCCATGGCGAAGTGGCAGGGTGTGGACCCGAGGCACGCGCGCGGGTTTGGCGCGTTGCTGCTGCTCCAGTTTCACAGCATCAACCATGTCGTTTCGCAGGTTGTCATCGGCTAGGCTGAATTCTTCCCACCAGTCGGACATGACCTCTTCGAGTTCACCGTTTTCAGCGCGCAGGCGCATGAAATCAAACGCTGCCCGAAAACGCGGCTGCTCTACCAACCCAAAAGGCGCACTCCCCAAGCGCTTTTCAAAGCGGGGCTGCATCAGCCAAATTTCGCGCATGTCACCCGCCAGCCTGCCACCACCGGACACATCACCAATGCGGGCATGAAACACCTCATCGATCGCGTCCTGTAGAGCCGGATGCGGGGGCTGGTTTTTCATGCGCTTCGCCCAACCTTCACGCACGTCGGACCACAGCACACAAGCCAGAAGAAAGCTGGGCGCCACCGATTTGCCCTCGCTTACACGGCGGTCGGTGTCCAACAACGCCGATTTGACAAATGGGGTATCGGCGCGTTCCACCATCACATCGAGCAGCGGGTAAATACCTTCGGCCATGCCCAGTTCTTTGAGCGTGGCAATCGAGGCCAGCGCATGCCCGGTTTGCACCAGCTTGAGCATTTCGTCAAACAAACGGCTCTGCGGCACCTCTGCCAGCAAAGCACGCGATTTCATCAGGGGTGTCGCCGTCTTTGGCTCCAGCTTAAACCCCAAGCCCTGCAGCTTGGCCGCAAAACGCACCGCCCGGATCAAGCGCACCGGGTCTTCCCGGTAACGCGTCGCTGCATCGCCAATCATGCGGATGACGCGCGCCTTGGCATCCTTCATGCCATGGTGGTAATCCACCACGATCTCAGTTTCAGGGTCGTAATACATGGCGTTGATGGTGAAATCACGCCGCGCCGCGTCCTCGTCCTGCGGACCCCACACGTTGTCTCGCAACACGCGACCTGTGGAGTCGACCGCGTGTTTCATACCCGCCAGATCACCTTTGCTGGTTTTCTCATTGCCAGCCACCTGCTCGGCCGCGGCATTGTCCAAATAGGCACGAAATGTTGACACTTCGATGACCTCATGGTCTCGCCCGCGCCCATACACCACGTGCACGATGCGAAAACGCCGTCCAATGATGAAGGCGCGTCGAAACAGGTTTTTGACCTGCTCGGGCGTGGCGTTGGTGGCCACGTCAAAATCTTTGGGCGCCAAACCCAGCATCAGGTCGCGCACCGCGCCACCTACAACGTAGGCTTCAAAACCAGCATTTTTCAGCGTGCTTAACACGTTTTTGGCGCGTTCATCGACCAGATCGGGGTTGATCCCGTGTACCTGCGGGCCGATCTCGACGCGTTTGCCAAATGGGTTCTTGGCGGTTGGGGCGGATTTGCCCAGAAATTTGCTGATGAAGTTCTTAATCATTGTTGTTGTGTCCAGATCGGTGACTTACCACCACCTAAGGCGCCCCAAAAGGCGGTCATTTAGAAAAGCTCAAGTATGCGCCAACCGCGCTCCAAAGCCACTTGGCGTAAACGTGCATCCGGGTTGGTGGCCACAGGGTGTGTGGCACGCTCGAGCAGCGGCAAGTCGTTCATGGAATCCGAGTAAAACGTGGTCTCCACATCGGCCCAGTCAAGCTGGCGCTGCGCCAACCACTCTTGCACCCGCACGACCTTGCCTTCCCGAAACGACGGCGTCCCCCGTATTTCACCACTAAACCATTCGGTGCCTGGATCAATGGCCAAGTTGATAGCGATCACCTCGGTCACCCCAAACGCCTGGGCAATCGGGCGCGACACGAACTCGTTGGTGGCGGTCACGATCACCACCTCATCTCCCGCTACCTGGTGCTGGCGAACCAGCTCAATGGCTTGGGGAAGCAGGTTTTTATGAATCACAGACCGCATGTATTCTTGGTGTGCAGCGACTGATTTTGCAGCGCCTTGGCGTCGAATCGCGGCTGTGGCAAAACGCACATACTCCTCAATATCGAGCGTGCCCTCTTTGTACTGCGCATAAAACGCATCATTGCGGCGCACAAACTCCACCTCATCGTTCCAACCCAATGAGGTGGTGAACACACCCCATTCATAGTCAGAGTCCGTGGGAATGAGGGTGTGATCCAGGTCAAACAGGGCAAGTTTCATCGTTCAAACGTTCTCCATCATGGTTTTGATCAGGGGTATGGTGATGGCGCGCTGGGTTTGCAAGGCATAGCCATCCATCAGGTCCAGCAACTCCATCAGGTTGCCCAGGTCGCGGCTAAAGCGTGTCAGCATGAAATCCATCACCTCGTCACTCAACGCAACGCCTCGGGCCTGTGCATGGATTCGCAGCACCTCACGCCGCTGTGCGTCATTGAGCGACTCCAGTGCAAACACGTGCCCCCAACCCATACGTGTGCGCAAATCATCGCGCAATTTCAGATCGGCGGGTGGCAAGGCACCAGTGGCCAACACGGCGATCTGTTGTGTCTGCGCGTGCACAAACCAGTTGAATGCCGCCTGCTGCTGCCCCGCGTCAAAGGCGTGCACATCGTCCATGATCACCGCTGACCAGTGCTCTTGGAACTCCGACGGCATCTGCACAGTGGCATCAAACCAACCGACCTGCGCGCCTTGAACTTCAAGCTCGTTGCGCATGGCTTTGAGCAAATGGGTCTTGCCGCAACCGCTTTCACCCCACAAATAAGTCGGAACCGGCGAGCGCCGTGTCACGGCGGCACTCGGTTGACCTAACCACAAACGCAAGTGGTTAACGGCTGCGTCATTGGGCCCGACGCAAAAATTATTCAAAGTGGGGCCGGCGCCAAGCCCCATATCCAACACCATCTGCTTCATCATCGATCCTGGTACATGGCGCTTGCCAAATACGCAAACCGCACCCGACGTATGGCCACCAACAGCACGGCGCTCAGGGGCAAGGCAATCAACACACCCACAAACCCGAACAAATGTCCAAACGCCATCAAGGCAAAAATCACCGCCAGCGGGTGCAAGCCAATGCGCTCGCCCACCAGCTGGGGAGTCAGCACAAAACTCTCCAGCAGTTGCCCAAAGCCATACACCACGGCCACCATCACCCACACACTGACGTGCCCCGTCTGGGTCGAGAACTCCAATGCACCCGCCAAAGTGGCCATCACCAACCCCAAGCCAAAGCCCAAATAGGGAATCGCCACCGCCAAGCCGGTGAACACACCAATTGGCAACGCCAGGTCAAGCCCAAACAGGGCAAGCCCGACGCTGTAATACACCGCCAGAACCACCATCACCAGCAACTGCCCCCTGAAATACTGCCCCAGAACAGCGTCCGCTTCATGAAAAAAGTGATCCACCGAGGCGCGCATGCGCGGAGGAACCAAGGAACCCAGCAGCACTACCAAACGGTGCCACTCCATCAACAGAAAAAATAACACCACAGGAATCAAGATGGCGTTGCCCAGCAAGGACAAAGCCACGCTGCCGCCCAATTTCGCCGAGGTCAGCAAGCGACCTGCCAAATCCTCGATATTGGCACTGAGGTGCTCGGCCGCAAACGCTTTGAGTCCACCCACATCCAGCGACACATGCAAACCCAACTGCGACAAGATGGGCTGCAGCATGGCATTTAAACGCTCCAGCAAGGGCGGCACTTGCTCCCGCAGCATCGGAAACTGCTTGACCATAACCGGCACCACCAACAACAACAGCGCCAGCACTACCAGCAAAAACAGCACTTCCACCAGCACCACAGCCAGCAAACGCGGCATCTTGCCGCGACCCAGCTTGTCCAGCCAATCCACCATCGGCGTGAGGGCGTACGCCAAAATTGCCGCGACGACAAATGGTGTAAAAACAGGGGCCAGAAGCCATAGCACCGCTACGAAGCCGAGAAACACGGCACCCCAGGCAAAAGCTCGTCTTTGTGTGGAAGTAAATTGCATTGCTAGGGCCCACGGCCAAATCGATATTGAAAAAAGTTTCAGCGCCGCCAAACCCCTCACCGTGTTTGCACATCACTCGCGTCAAGGCTGGACAACGCAGGCGACGCAGTTGCACGGCAAGGCGAAGTCACAGCGACCCGGATGATTTAGAAACGCAATGGTTTGGCAGGCAACTAAAATCAGCCCAAATTCTATCGGGCTTGCGATTCTTTGCCGCTGGTCTAACCGGATTCATGGTCGATTGGCCATTCCTCTACCCATTTGTCCTCATCGCTCTCATTCATGACCACCACCACTACCACCCCCACTGCCCTGTCCTACAAAGATGCAGGCGTCGACATCGTTGCTGGCGACGCGCTGGTCGAGCGCATCAAACCGTTGGCCAAAAAAACCATGCGTGAAGGCGTGCTGGCTGGCATCGGTGGCTTCGGTGCACTGTTTGAAGTACCCAAACGCTACAAAGAACCGGTGCTGGTTAGCGGCACCGATGGCGTGGGCACCAAGCTCAAACTGGCGTTTGAGTGGAACATGCACGACACCGTGGGCATCGACCTGGTGGCCATGAGCGTCAACGACGTGCTGGTGCAAGGTGCAGAACCGCTGTTTTTCCTAGATTACTTTGCCTGCGGCAAGCTCGATGTGGACACCGCCGCTGCGGTGGTCGGCGGCATTGCCAAAGGTTGCGAACTGTCGGGCTGCGCCCTGATTGGCGGTGAAACCGCTGAAATGCCCGGCATGTACCCCGCTGGCGAGTATGACTTGGCCGGCTTTGCCGTGGGCGCGGTTGAAAAGTCCAAGATTTTGACCGGCGCAGACGTAAAACCTGGCGACGTGGTGCTCGGCTTGGCATCCAGTGGTGTGCACTCCAACGGCTTCAGCCTGGTGCGTAAATGCATCGAACGTGCAGAAGGTGCGGACACGGTGCCTGCCACGCTGGACGGAAAACCGTTCAAACAGGCCCTGATGGAACCCACCCGCCTGTACGTGCTGAATGTGCTGGCCGCACTGGCCGCCCACCCGATCAAAGCGCTGGCGCACATCACCGGTGGCGGTTTGCTGGAAAACATTCCCCGCGTGTTGCCCGAAGGCACGGCGGCGCACCTGAAAAAAGGCAGCTGGCCCCAAACCGAACTGTTTGCCTGGCTGCAAGCCACGGCGGGCATTGACGACATTGAGATGAACCGCACCTTCAACAATGGCATTGGCATGGTGGTGGTGATTGACGCGGCCCAAGCCCAAGCGTGCGCCGCGACGCTGCGTGCAGCGGGTGAGACGGTATATGAGATTGGTGTGATTGCCCCCATCGGCAGCGGTGCGGCGGTGGTGGTGGGTTAGGGCCACATCTCAAACAGCGGGGGGCCGGGAAATCCGGTCACTTCAGCATTCATAGCTACCAGCCCAAAATTTACTAAGGCCTGTACGTTAAATGTCAAGAATGCTGGACCTACATTGCACGGTGAATTTGTTCTCTGTTCAGTGAGGGGGAGTGCGAATATTGAATGAAAAAATTCCCCGTTACAGATCAAGCACTTACGTTTAGAACAAATTCACCCTGACCTACATTGGGTCAGCTGCTGCCTTGAAGGGGCGTCACGCCGTTGTCCGCCGAGGCGCGACGTCCTTAACGGTGTTCCGAATCGCGGCAATGTGGGCGGGCGTGGTTCCACAGCACCCACCCACAATGTTGACCAGCCCGTCCTTGGCAAATTCACCCAACAGATGCGAGGTGACCTGCGGCGTTTCGTCAAATCCGGTGTCGCTCATGGGATTGGGCAAACCCGCGTTGGGATAACAACTGATGAAGGTGTCCGTCGCCACGCTGGCCAGCTCTTGCAAATAGGGCCGCATCAGGGCTGCGCCCATGGCGCAGTTGAGTCCGACCGATATGGGGCGAACATGGCGAACACTGTGCCAGAAGCCGGCAACAGTTTGACCACTCAACACCCGCCCAGACGCGTCGGTCACCGTACAACTCAACATCACTGGCAAGCGTTCGCCGCTGGCCTCAAAAAATTCGTCAATCGCAAAGGCTGCGGCTTTGGCATTGAGCGTGTCAAAAATCGTCTCTACCAAAAGAATGTCCGCACCCCCTTCGACCAAGCCTTCCACCTGCTCGCCATACGCGCGGCGCAATTCTTCAAAACTGGTGTTGCGTGCGCCTGGGTCATTCACATCGGGGCTGATGCTCGCGGTGCGCGGTGTCGGCCCCAACGCACCCACCACGTAGCGCGGACGCTCGGGTGTGCTCACCGCATCACATGCCTTGCGCGCCAGACGCGCAGCGGCCACATTCATCTCACGCGCCAGATGGGCCAGGTGGTAGTCCTCTTGGGCAATGGTGGTTGCACCAAAGGTGTTGGTCTCGATCAGGTCCGCCCCGGCATCCAAGTAGGCCTTGTGAATGTCATAAATCACTTGGGGTTGGGTGAGGTTCAACAGTTCGTTGTTGCCCTTCAACTCAGACGGATGCTGGGCGAAGCGCTCGCCACGAAAGTCACCTTCGGTCAACTTATATTGCTGGATCATGGTGCCCATCGCGCCGTCAAGAATCACGATGCGGTGTCGCAGCAGTTCAGGCAGCGCCTGGGCTCGTGTGTAGAGCGGGTGCTTCATGCACAGACCTTGGCGAAGTTTTTCAATTGTTCAACGGCTTCCGCCAGGGCCAAGGTGCCCAGGTTATTGCCTGCATGGTCTCGCAAGGTCACGGTGCCATGGGCCACTTCTTCGGCGCCAACGATCACAAAGTACGGCATCCGCAGCAAGGTCTGCTCCCGAATTTTGTAGCCAATTTTCTCGTTTCGCACATCACTGGCGCAACGCACGCCCGCGCGCCGCAGGACCTGAGTGACCTCTTTGGCATAGGCCGCATGGTGTTCTGTGATCGACAGCACACTGGCCTGAACGGGGGCCAGCCAAGTCGGCAGCTTGCCTGAATAGTGCTCCAGCAAAATGCCGGTGAACCTCTCCAGTGAGCCAAAGAGCGCGCGGTGCAGCATGACAGGCCGTTTGCGGCTGCTGTCTTCGGCCACGTAGTCAATGTCAAATCGCTCGGGCAAGTTCATGTCCACCTGCAGGGTGCCGCACTGCCAGTCGCGGCCAATGGCATCGCGCAGCACAAACTCCAGCTTGGGACCATAAAACGCCCCTTCACCGGGGTTGAGTGTGTACGGCAGTTGCAGCCCCTGCAGCGCCTGCACCAACGCGCCTTCCAGCAGGTCCCAGGTGGCGTCATCACCCATACGGTTGGCGGGTCGAGTGGAGAGTTTGATGGCAACATCATCAAAACCAAACTGACGGTAAATGTCCAGCACCAAAGCTACCACGTCGCGGCACTCTTGATCCATTTGCTGCGGGGTGCAGAAAATGTGTGCGTCGTCTTGGGTAAAGTGGCGCACCCGCATCAGGCCGTGCAAGGCACCCGAGGGCTCATAGCGGTGAACCTTGCCAAACTCCGCCATGCGAATAGGCAGGTCGCGGTAACTTTTGAGGCCATGTTTGAAAAGCGACACACCGCCGGGGCAGTTCATGGGCTTGAGCGCAAACACGCGCGCGTCTTCGGTGGTGGTGGTGAACATGTGGTCGCGGTAGTTCGCCCAGTGGCCAGAAAGCTCCCACAAACTGCGGTCCATCACATCTGGGGTGTTCACTTCCACATAACCCGCCTCTTCCTGGCGGCCCCGCATGTAGTGAATGAGTTGCTGAAACACCGTCCAGCCTCGGGGGTGCCAAAACACGGCACCGGGGGCATCGTCCTGAAAGTGAAACAGGTCCAGTTCACGCCCGAGCTTGCGGTGATCGCGCTTCTCGGCTTCTTCAATGCGCTGCAAGTAAGCGTCCAGGCTGGCCTTGTCGGCCCATGCGGTGCCGTAGATGCGTTGCAGTTGTTCGTTTTTAGCATCACCCCGCCAGTAAGCGCCAGCCAATTTGGTCAATTTGAAGGCTTTGAGGAAACGGGTGTTGGGCACATGCGGGCCACGGCACATGTCCACGTATTCTTGGTGGTGGTACAGACCCATGGCGGTCTCGTCGGGCATGTCGTCAATCAGGCGCAGTTTGTAGTCTTCACCGCGCTGGGTAAACAGCGCCACCACGTCGCTGCGCGGAGTCACTTTTTTGATGACGTCGTAGTCCTGCGCGATGAGTTTGCGCATGCGCTGCTCAATGGCGGCCAAATCCTCAGGGGTGAACGGGCGCTCAAAAGCAATATCGTAAAAAAAACCGTCCGTGATCACCGGGCCAATCACCATGCGCGCTGTGGGGTACAGCTGCTTGATGGCGTGCCCCATTAGGTGCGCGCATGAATGGCGAATGATGTCCACACCATCGGCATCCTTAGGGGTGACGATGAGCACGGTGGCATCCGATGCAATGGCATCACAGGCATCGACCAACTGGCCGTTGACCCGCCCTGCCAGCGTGGCCTTGGCAAGCCCTGCGCCGATGGATGCCGCAATCCCTTGGGTGGTGATGCCGCTGGGGAACTGGCGGACCGATCCGTCGGGCAGTGTGATGACAATGGGTGGGGACGTTGTGGAATCGTTCATGGTTTAAAACTCGTTTTGAATGCGTTTGTAGCCCAGCACCAAGGCGTTGTTGGTGCGGGCGACGTCTTCTGAAAATTCGCTGGCCTGAGCGCTCACTTTGGCAATGGTCGACAGGTCAGTTTTCGGTCCGATGCGTTCGGTCGATGGCACATAAAAACCTGGCGGCAAATCGCAGCCATCCACCACCGCGTTGTGGCGCACCACGCAGCCTTTGGCTACCGTGCAGTTGAACAACACGGTGTTGAAACCAATAAACACCTCATCACCCACCGTGCAAGGGCCGTGGACGATGGCGCGGTGCGCAATGCTAGTGCGCTCGCCGATGGTCACGGCGGCACCCGATTTGGAGTGGATGACAACACCGTCCTGGATATTGCTGTGCGCGCCAATGACGATGGGCTCCATCTGCCCACTGGCATTGACCTCGTCGGCTCGAATGACCGCATACGGGCCGATGAACACATGCGCATGCACGACCACTTTGCCACACAAAATGGCGGTCGGGTCTACAAAAGCGTCGGGGTGAATGTGTGGCAGGTCACCACTTGGATTTTTGCGGATCATGGGCTTAAAAATGAATCAAAGTTGGGTGGGATTGGGGACATCCCCATAGACCACCTGCGGGTCAAAGGTTTTGTGCCTTTCTGTGAATCGCAAGGTGCCGCTGGGCAAGTCAACCACCCGGTAAAAGCAGCTGCGGTAACCCACGTGGCAGCTTGCGCCATTGCCAGCCACCTGTACGCGCAGCCATACTGCATCCTGGTCATCGTCGATGCGCATCTCGATAACATTTTGGGTTAACCCACTGGTGGCACCCTTGTGCCACAGCGCCTGACGGCTGCGGCTGAAGTAGTGGGCCTCGCCAGTGTCTAGGGTGCGCTGCAAGGCTTCTGCATTCATGTAACCCACCATCAGCAACTCGCCGGATGAGGCGTCGGTGGTCACACAGGTGATAAGGCCCCGTGCGTCAAACTTCGGGGCCAACACTTGGCCTTCTTCCACCTGTTCAATGCTGATGCGTAAGGCGAAGGGGGTTGCGATATCAGGCATAGGTTTTTCCTTGGTTCAAGTGGCTGCAAAGCGCAGCCAGCACCTCTTTGCGCTGCTGCATATCAGTACGGTACAGCCCCAGTAGGCGCTGCGTGACGGTGGCAGAGCCGGGCTTGTACACACCGCGCGTGGTCATGCACATATGCTGGGCTTCAATCACCACGGCCAGACCACGCGGCTGCAAGACTTCAAAAATGCAGTCAGCAATCTGACTGGTCAGTCGCTCCTGAATTTGCAAACGACGGGCGTACACATCCACCACACGAGCCAGTTTGCTCAAGCCGACCACGCGCTTATCCGGCAAATAGGCGATATGTGCATGACCAACGATAGGAACCAGGTGATGCTCACAATGGGATTCAAGACGAATACTGCGCACCATAACCATGTCGTCATAACCGTCAGCTTCATCGAACGTAGCAGACAAGAAAGTTTTGGGGTCTACGTCGTACCCTGCAAAAAATTCGCGATAGGCGCGCGCAACACGGTTTGGCGTATCTTGCAGTCCTTCACGGCTAGGGTCATCGCCCGCCCAGCGCAGCAAGATGCGCACTGCTGCTTCCACTTCTGCCATATCTGGGCGCTCTGTCATACGCACCTCACACTGCGTTTCAGACCCTTTTGCAGCACGTCTCGCGGCAAGCCTTTGCCAATAAAAACCATCTTGCTTTCTCGGACCTCATCCTTTGCCCACGCAGTGCCAAGGTCGGTTCCCATCAGCATGTGTACACCTTGGAAGATAACGCGCTGCTCAACGCCTTTGATGTGCAAAATGCCTTTGTAGCGCATGAGATTGCCGCCGTAGACTTTCACGATCGCCGACAAAAAGTCTTCGATATCCTCTAAATCCAAGGGTCGTTTTTCCCGAAAAACAAACGATGTGATGTCGTCATCGTGCTCGTGCTCGACATCACTCAAGAAATCAGGCTCAATGTTCAGAATGGCATTGAGGTTAAAGCCACGAATATCCAGCAGATCATCCAAGCTCGCAACACCGTTTTTAGACTCAGCAATCTTGGCGCGTGGATTCATACGCGCTAAGCGTTGGCGCAGGACTTGCACGTCGCCAGCGTCTACTAAGTCAGTTTTAGTGAGCAAAATTCGATCGGCAAAACCCACTTGTTCTTGCGCCTCGTGGTGTTCATCCAGTTGTGCTTGGGCGTGTTTGGCATCCACCAGTGTCACGATGGCGTCCAGCAGGTAGCGTTGACCAATTTTCTCATCCACAAAAAATGTTTGTGCCACCGGGGCGGGGTCGGCCAGGCCGGTTGTTTCAATCACCACACGGTCAAAGTGCAGCGTACCTGCCGTTTTCTTGGCTGCCAGCTCGCCCAAAATACGCACCAGGTCGCCGCGCACGGTGCAGCAAATGCAGCCGTTGTTCATCTCGATGATCTGCTCGTCGCGGTCTTGCACCAACAGTTCGTTGTCAATTCCCGCTTCGCCAAACTCGTTTTCAATCACGGCGACGCGGTGCCCGTGTGGTGATTTGAGGATGTGGTTGAGCAGCGTGGTTTTGCCGCTGCCCAAAAAGCCGGTAAGGATGGTGACGGGAATCAAGCTCACGAAGGTATCTCCTGTTTATCTGAAAGCAAAGCGGTAGCGGCTGTGTGCGTTGAGGTTGTTGAGAGTGGCCGTGGTCACACAGGTGATCAGGCCAGTGCTGCCGAATTTGGGAGCCAACACAGCGCCTTCCTCTACCTGTTGGACGCTGGTACGCGGGGCGAAGTGGGTTTTGGGGTCAGGCATG
>Ga0136636_10000282_pt1 | contig 24658 bp, 19 predicted proteins | sample AntDrymUQ8522106_2_FD_104653 | JGI IMG/M metagenome (GOLD analysis project Ga0136636, IMG submission 104653) | Polar desert sand microbial communities from Dry Valleys, Antarctica - metaG UQ852 (21.06) | ecosystem: Environmental > Terrestrial > Soil > Desert | place: Antarctica: Dry Valley... | reverse complement strand
TTAATTCAAATTCTTAAAGCGTTGGAAACGGAAAACCTGACACGCAAATTTCGTGAGGAAATTCTTCCTGATGTTCAGAAATTTGAATCAAAACTTCGTGAAAAACTTGATCTCGACAATATTATTAACAACGAAATAGTTGAAGATAAAAACCCCGATTGGGAGCAGATTTTCGAAGACAGCCCCGATCTATTAAATAAAATCGAAAAAATGTCGGAAATGCAGATGGAAGGCCTCGATTTGTTTATGGGTACTTTTGCTATGCTCAAAAATTTTGATTTTTTCAGAGAGATATCCAATTGGTTCCGGCCATTTTATAAAGAAAATGAGTCTGCACAAAAAGCAGTTACTGATGAAATGCCAGGGAAATACAATTTCCTGTCCGGATTAGAGGAATCTTTTTACATGTGCAATTCCGATAAATACTCGTTCTGTTTTAACATCAATCATCTTCCATTTGAGCAAAGCCGTAATGTTGTCAGCCTGTTTAATATGGAAGCTGAAAGTATGCGGGAGATAAGCAACGAAGATGGTTTGCTTAATAAACCAGGCAGGGATACCTATATTTTTACCCAATATATTCAGGATCTTTATCGGTTTTTTAAAATTCATCCGTTCCGAGCCGATTTTCGGGATATTTTTAGTCTGCAATGGAATATTCCGGAAAACTGGCTTGTCAGGAACATTTCGGACAACACACACATAATCCGCAATACGGCTGAATTCCTCTTTCTTAAAACGCATTATACTGATGCCGCAGGTTTGTTTCAGCTGCTTGCAGAAAAACCTGAGCCAGATCAGGCTGTTTACGAAAAGCTGGCCTATTGTTACCAGATGAAGGGTGATTTTAAATCAGCGCTCGATTTTTATAAAAGGGCCGAGTTGTTCGATACAAACCGAATATGGAGCCTGAAAAAGATTATTTTCTGTTACAGGAAACTTGGAGATACTGAATCCGCGTTGAAATGGAGTCTCGAAGCAGCTGCTCTCGAACCCGATGATGCCTACATTCAAACGATGTTGGGAAACTGCTATGTCGATCTGCATCAATTCGAAACGGCTCTCGATCATTATTTTAAAGTTGGGTTTCTGTCACCCGAAAATAAAAAGGTACTTCGTCCTATCGCATGGTGCTGCTTTGTTCTGGGTAAACTCGACCTTGCCCTCAATTATATCATGCTTATCATTGCCGAAGGTGCAACTGCTGACGATTTAATTAATGCCGGACATATCGAATTATGTATCGGAAATAAACCCAAAGCAATGGAGTATTATATATCTTCTATCTCTAGTGGTGGATTAAGTCTCCAAAAGTTTTCGGAATCACTCGAATTTGATAAAAACTTCTTGATTTCTAATGGAGTTGATCCTGCAGAGATTCATCTTATCACCGATTTTATGCGTTTCAGAAGCTAATTGCAGGTGATTTGAAATTATTTTGAGTATTTCTGAATAATAGTTCCTAAAAAACTATTACTTTTCTCAATTGTTAATATTAATTAATAAGGGAGTCTGCTAAAATAGTTTGGCTCGTTTATTGAAGATGTTTAATTAAAATTCAGGCTATGAAGAAAATATTTTTACTCTCCATCATATTTGCGACTTTGCTATCAGTACACGCTCAATCAATTAATAATGTAGCTGATAATCAACTTAATAAAAATTCACTTTCGTCTGCTTTTGTGTCTTCGAAGGATAATTTTATTGATAATCTTTCTGTTTACCCTAATCCGGTAGTTGATTTGCTCAAAATTTCGTTTAAGAGCGGTTATAAAAGCATAGCTACTATTTCTTTTTTCAATAATATCGGGAAACAGGTTTTTGTACAAGAATCAGATGTTGTGCCAGGTAATAACTTATTTTCTATTGATATGAGAAACAAATCAATAGAACCGGGGATTTACTTTGTTCAAATCGCAGTTCAAAGCGAAGTTTTAACCCGTAAGCTGATTGTAAAATAATTGCAATTATCCTTGTTCTCATGTTTTTAAAATCTGATTTTGCATTCTGGAAAAACTGAAAACAAACAGTCGGTCTATTCGTTATATATCTACCCGACTATTATTTGGTCATAAAGTTCTTTAGCCGGAGTAATAACTTAATATGCAGAACTCAAAACACAATATAGTTTTGTCATCATTGATGGCATTGCTGTTCTATCTTGGACCCAATATGGTTCAGGATGTACATCGTGTTTTCGGGCATCACCATCATCATCATTGCGAGAGCCAATCAGGAACAACAATACATCGGGTGCATGGTGAAAAATGCTCTGTTTGTGTTTTTGAATTTAATGTTGTTGATGAACCTGACGATTTTACGTTTATTCCTTTACCTCAGGCCATTTCTTTTTTAATGCCGGTTGCAATTCACAATCAGTTTCAAAATAGTGCATTTCATTATTATCAATTACGCGCACCCCCTTTGGCGTGATTTCCCTTACTTCCTCAGGTTTAAATCTAAAGCGGAACCACAAAATCAATGCTCTTTGAGTGTGATTTTACTTTGTGTTGCAAGGTAGCTTAGCATTTCCTTCACGAATTTCCGTTTTTTCGGAAACAAGTCACTTTCGGCTTTCTTTGATTTTTTTAATTCCTCAGACGCTTGCTTTATTTTCCTGTATTTTCTTTGTCAGCTTTTAGAAGTTGATTTAAAATTGTTTCTATTACTTACCCAATGAAACTAGTACTTTTATTTGCAGTTTTTCTTTCTTTCAATGTCGCAGCCCAGGTAAATTCAACATTGAGAGGCACTGTCAACAGTGAGACGGGAGAGCCTTTGGCCGGTGCTCATGTGCTTGTTATTGTGCCTGAATATTCAGTTGTTTCTGATAAAAATGGCAATTTTCAAATCTCAGGCCTTCCTGCTTATCCGGTTCAGATCCATATCTCTTACATTGGATTTGAGTGTATCGATCAGTTGCTGATAATCCGCCATGATACTACTATTAACTATAGTTTAAAGCCATCAACCGTGATGTTGCATGATGTGGTTATTACCGGCAATGATATTGAAAGACGAAAGAAAGAACAATCAACTGATATCGAGATTATTAGCCGCGATTACCTTTTTAGGAACACACAATCAACACTGATGAAGAGCCTTGAAAAAATTTCGGGAGTATCTTCCATTGATATAGGACAGGGGTTTTCGAAACCGGTTGTCAGGGGTCTGAGTTTTAACCGGGTTGCTGTGGTCGAAAACGGGATCAAACAGCAGGGGCAGCAATGGGGAGCCGACCATGGACTTGAAATAGATCAGTTTAATATTTCTGAAGTCGAAATAAGTAAAGGGCCTGCTTCATTATCCTATGGATCCGATGCTATTGGCGGAGTAATTGTACTTGAACAGCCCCGGCTATCAGCTCACGATGGGGTAGAAGCGGGTTTACTTTTAATCGGTAAAAATGTGAATGATCACATTGGTGCTTCGCTGAATGCTGGTTATCAGAGGAAAGGCAAATACATAAAAGCACGTTATACGTTTCAGGATTATGGCGATTACCGGATACCTGCCGATTCATTCATGTATCTCGGGTATAAGTTTCCAATTTACAATCAGATGTTGAAAAATACCGCAGGCACCGAACATAATATGAATGTATCGGCTGGATGGGTTACAAGCAGAGTTGTTAATAATTTGACTTTCAGCTCTGTAAACAGTAAAATGGGGTTTTTCGCCGGAGCACATGGCATCCCGAGTATTTACAAATTAGCTGATGATGGCGATACCCGGAATATCGGGCTTCCTTATCAAACAGTGAAACACAATAAGATAATCAGTAACACCAAACTGCGAAGGGGAAGCGGGCATATAGTTTCGATTAATGCAGGATACCAGATGAACCGCCGAAAGGAATATTCTTCACCTCATAGTCATGGTTATGAGCCTGTTCCGGAAGGAAATCTGGAATTGGATTTTAAATTGCAGACAGCCACACTTAATGTGGATCATAAAATAAATACTTCCGATCGCAACATTATTAATTTTGGACTAAATTCAGAAGGACAGCATAATACTATAGCCGGATACTCTTTTCTTTTACCTGAATTCAATCAGGTTACCGCTGGTTTATACTTCAGCGATAAGTATTCTATCAGCCAGAAACTTATGATAAACGGAGGCATTAGGTTTGACTACGGTTTTATTGATATCAATCAATTTATTGATCCTTATATTGAGATTTATTTAACTGATAGTCTGCAGGCTGCAAAATACAAAGTCAGGAGTCCGGCAATCAATAATTCGCTTGCTGATATTACATACGCTGCCGGAATTGTTTACTCGCTTTCAGCATTTGCTGATATTAAATTCAATGCAGGTAAGAGCTTCCGCATGCCAACTGCAAATGAACTTTCGTCGAATGGCATACACCATGGAACATTCAGGCACGAGATGGGCGATAGCACGTTGAACTCCGAACAATCCTATCAGTTTGATGCAACATTCGACTATCATTTACAGAAGACCAGAATCGTAATAGGTGGATTTGCTAACTACTTCCCGAATTTTATATTTTTAAACCCTTCAGGTGAATTTTCTTTTCTGCCCGATGCAGGCCAGATTTATAAATATGTTCAGTCGAGCGCATTTCGCACCGGCGGTGAATTGCAATTTAAAACAGAGTTGTTTAATCGCTTTGATATTAATATTGCAGCTGAATATGTGTTTGCCGTCGACCTCGAAAATAATTACCCGGTTCCTTTTACTCCTCCCTTGAATATACTGTCAGAGATAGGCTATCTTTTTAATAATACCGTAAACTTTAAAAATTCGATTCTCACAGCTTCGTTTCAGGTAGTTACAGCGCAAAACCAGGTTGCCCGAAATGAACTTCCGACTCCCGGATATAGTTTGCTCGCAATTGCACTTTCAACCGATTTGAATCTGAAATCAAACCTTATTCAAATGTCATTCAGGATCGATAATATTTTTGATACGCAATATTACAATCACCTTAGTTTTTATCGCCCGCTCGATTTGCCCGAAGCAGGAAGAAGCTTTCAACTGACAATGAAAATTCCAATTTTAAAGCAGACTAAATGATGCAAAAACAAGACCGGAATATCACTGCTGCATCATTTCTGGCGTTGATGCTGTATTTTGTCCCAAATCTGGTACAGGATATTCATCGCGTTTTCGGACATATTGATGAACATAATCTTTCAGTTGTTTATTCCGGAACGAGTATTCACCGTTTTTACGAAACGTGCCCCGTCTGTGTTTTCGAATTCAGCATGGCCGAAGATGTTGATATCGGAATTGAAAAAGTGACAACTGACAATAACCGGCCAGATCGCTCTGCTAAAGCCGAACATCAGGTTTGTGATTCATACAGCAGTTATATCCGCTCACGTGCGCCTCCTGTTTTAAAGTGAGAGATTGTAAAATCACTAAATCTGATTCTAAAACACTTTAATTGTGCATTACTCAGCATTCCCTCACCGGAGTATGCCGGGAATGTTCGAAAATAAATTTTAATACCATTAGTATGAAAAAAATAATATTCGGAGCATTGGTAGTAGCTCTTTTTATGACTGCCTTATTAGCAGCATCATGTAAAAAAGATGATGTTGATAACACAAAACCAACAATTGTAATCAATGAACCTGAAGAAGAAGAGCAATTTGCTTTAGGCAGCGAATTGCATCTTGATGTCGATTTTACTGATAATGTAGAATTGCATCAATATAAAGTCGATATACATTCAGCCGAAGGTCATATTCATAAAAGCACTTCCGAGAAATGGGTGTTTGAAAAAGTTTACGATTTGTCAGGAATGAAAAACAAAAATGTTCATGCACTTATTGATATACCGGCAACCATTGATACCGGCGACTATCATGTTATAATTTACTGCACTGATAAAGCCGGAAACGAAAGCAACGCTTTTAAAACCTTCGAGGTTAAGGTGTTAGGTAAATAGTCAGGAATAGATTATAATATCTGTAAAATGAAAATGCCCGGAGAAATTCTTCGGGCATTTTCCTGTTGTACAAAAAAGTTTTAGTTATTTATTACCTGTATTTTCCTGTTAATCCATTTACCCTGTGTTTGAATCTGCAAAATGTAAATACCTGATGACCAAGTGCAATCAACAGAGGTTTGTTTTGCTAATGGTGTTGAAGAGTGCAAAAATCTACCTGTAGCATCCAATATTATTATTCTCTGAATTTTAGTTTCCGATTGTATTACTACATGTCCGTTAATAATTGGGTTAGGATAAACGGAAATTCCCGGGTGCATTAGTTCGGATATACCAACATTCGAATCGCAGCTTAAGGTTATATCCCAACCAGCTGCCTGATTTGTAGCATTTGAGAGAAATTGAAAAGTTAATGCACCTACAGGATTTGATGCTGTAATCTTTTGAGGAACAATGTTTCCACATATTGTTGCAATCAGATTTTCAGCAGTTGACGGGCCATCGTAAATTAATAGTTTGTCGTTCGTGCAATCCTGACCACCTTCTTCGATATCAACGCTGTTAAAGATAGCAGTAAGTTTTTTAGTTGCTTCATCAGGCAAAAAAGTAATAACACTCTCTTCATTTTCAGTGTATTGTCCATTCGGGCCACCGGCATCAAAAAACTGCGCATCGCAAACGGTATAGGATTTATCAGCCATAAGGTACCATGGTTTTACTTCAATATACTGATTACGAACCAACGAATCTACTGCTCCATTCCTCGAAATAACAAGTTTTACTGAATAAGTGCCCGGTTGCTGGTAGCTTACAACCGGATTCATTTCATTTGATGTTGAAGGTGTAGCTCCTTCAAAAGTCCATGACCAGGAAAGAGGGTTCCCTGCCGAATTATCCATAAAATGTACCGGCTGATCGACAGCAAGAATAGTTGTTTCAGCCATAAAATTAGTTTCAAGACGGCCATCATAAAGCTGAACATCCAGGATTGTGGTTTGCTTATCGGTTATCGAAACAGTAAATGTTTTTGGATAATATCCGGGCGACGAATAGGTTACATTATATGATCCCGCTTTTAATAAGCGGTGATAATCGCCTACTTGTGGATCAGTAAAAACATGTGAGCTATCGAGGTCAAATCCCGAAATGTAAACTTTGGCATACAAAGGTGCCCCGCTCATCGAATCGGATACCAATCCATGCAAGCCATAGCCTGACTGCTCTATATAATTAAGAAGTGAACGGTAGTTGTAATTCCAATGTGGAATGAGCTGACTTTCAGGAACTAATTTGGTATCAGAGATCTCCAGAGTCGATTCGCGGCAATTGCGGTAGAAATTCATGTAATCCTGTCGTCCACCGGTTATTTCGTACCAGGCGTGGCCATTTGTGATACCATTATTATATTCATTAAAATAATTTGAAGGAGCATTAACATGAACTGTATCAGCATATTCGCGGCTGGTATAAATCCACCAGGCATCATCAGCGGCAAGTTTCGCCCAGGTATCCCAGGGATAATTCAGTACTTCTGTGCCTCCATGAAAGTTTGCTCCCATGGTAAAACTGTTGAAACCTGCGAAATTCATAAAAGCAACAGTTTCAGGCTGCCATGCTTTTCCATCAGGATGTTGGCCGGCTCTTGGATCGGGGTAATTCCGGTTCAGATCAACATTGTTTGCATTTCCCCTGGTTGCGCCGTTTACTGTATTGTTGCCGCCTTTGTATGTGCCATCTGGATTGGCAAGCGGACAGATAACTATATCAAAGTTGTTAACCATATTTGTAAGCCGTGTATCTGTTCCATAGCCTGTTAAGAGGTAATCCGCCAGGTGAAGCATTAAAATATAACCGGTTGTTTCGTCGCCATGAATTGATGATGAGTAAAGGAATTCCGGTTCATTTTCCTGTATATTTACATTGTCCGAAATGCGCAGCCCCAAAATTTTCCGCCCACTTGCAAGTGTGCTTATAGTAATGAGTTTACAAATTGCCGGATAATCTGCTGCAAACTGTTGCATAATAGTTTCATAGGCAGGATAAGTAGGGTAATAATTCCAGGTGAGAACTTGCGCCGGATTATCTGACATTTGAACTGTTATAAGTTCCGACGGAGCCGTAAGTACTTCATATTGAATTTTATACTTCGAAAAATCAGCAAACTCATCCGTATTGGCGTAGGCATATACTGTGTTCCCTTTTATATTGCTTATCGATAGCTTCTGGGTTAGTTCCGATATTTGAGTACGGTCGGTAATTTGAAAACTGAAATATACTTCCCCACGGCGGGTTAGTTCCTGTTGAGCACGGGCATACTCATTAATAATTGTTTGCGCTGATAAAATACTAATTGCTGAAAGAAAGCAGATTAGTAGTAAAATTCTTTTCATAAGCTTTTAATGGTTTATTATTCAAAATAAAAATTTGGAACTTATTATTGAACAGAGGTTTTTTAAATTTTTTAGGGGACTATTTTGGATGATGAGTAAGATCGTGGTTCCTAATGATTGCTATTTTGTATAACGGGTTGAAGTTCAGTAATAAGTGCTGATAGCTGGTTATAGTGCGCTTTTTCAATTTTAACAAGAGGTAAGCGTACATTATTCGATATAATTTCCTGAATTTCAAGTGCTGCTTTAATCCCAGAAGGATTGCCATCAGCAAATACAGACTTTGTAAATTCGGTAAGCCTAAAATGTATCTCACGGGCTTTGCGCATTTCACCTTTTAAGCCAAGCGAAACCATTTCGGAGAATTGTTTAGGAAAAGAGTTGGCTACAACCGAAATTACTCCATCGGCTCCCATTCCCAATAAAGGCAATGTAAGGATGTCATCGCCCGAAATTACAAGAAAATCTTTTGGTTTCTTGCGGATAATATCCATAATCTGTTCCATATTGCCCGAAGCTTCTTTAACTCCGATAATATTATCGAATTCATTAGCCAGCTGTAAGGTAATTTCAGGTTTCATATTAACCGATGTACGCGACGGAACATTGTACAGTATAATCGGCAGCGGACTAACAGTGGCAACATTTTTATAATGCAGGTATAAACCGCGTTGTTGTGGTTTGTTATAATATGGTGTTACCGAAAGTATTGCATCATACCCGTCGAGGTTATTCGAACGGATTTTGTTAATAACTTCCTGTGTATTATTGCCTCCGATTCCGATAACCAGGGGAATTCTTTTATTGGCTATTTCGACAACAACACCGGCAAGTGCATTTTTTTCCTCTCTGGTTAATGTTGCTGTTTCAGCAGTAGTTCCCTGAACAACCAAGTAATCAACTCCTCCTTGGATAAGGTGCTCGATCAGTCGCTCAAGTGCCGTAAAATCAATGGTGCCTTGTTTATGAAACGGCGTAATCATAGCTACTCCTGTTCCTCTGAATTTTGTACTCATACGATTAGTTGTTTATCATGCTTAAATAATGGATTACCTGATCGGCAAATGAATCAATTGTTTCATCTGGCCCTGCATGTATCATAAGGTCGTAAAATGATTGTTGATCCTCGATGTACCTTCCAACTTTAAGTCCGGCTTTCGACAATGCCGAACAGTACATCAATGGTAAATAATCATTCAAACTAAGGTCTATCAGTATATCGTATTCAGTGTCAATAAACTCCTGTATAAATGGCTTTTGTGGTTGATAACGCCAGTTGACATCTTTAGCTGTGATTATATCCTGAGTAATTTTTGGGATAAAATAATGTGGGACAATTTTAAGGTCGGTATAACAGACAACTCTGGTCTTGAGGTTTAATTCGCTCAACCGGTTTAAAATTAATTCAACTTTTTTATAAATAGCTTCATCAGGGAGGTAATAAAGCAAAGTTACAGTTCGTGCTGTTTCCAGATTTACCGGTTTTTGTACCCGGTTCATTATATTCATTTGCTTAAGCAGATATGCCTTAGCAAATTTTTCGCGTATGTTTTTGATTATTTTCAATGATACTTAGTTATTTACTCAACAATGTACCTTCCAGAAGGATTTTCTTTTTGGAACCTGCTAAAATACTCAATTTTTAAACAAGTGCTTTATTCAGATAAAAAAATGCTTTGTATTGATATAGCCTCGGTTAACAGTAACCTGTTGAACCCTATTTTAAATTATTGAAGCAGGAAATTATTTCGCCAACATACATGCGGTGATAATCCTTTTTAGGATAATTTGCAGCAATTCCTTCATCCAGATAATTTTCGGGCGATATGTCCGAAAAATAGAGCTTCCGGCACTCAATCATAAGTTTTGCCTGTTCGTAAAAAACTGATCCTGCGGGCGATTCAATGGGTTTTAATCCTGTTGCCTTCATTTTATCGGTTTGCCTTCCGGATACTTTACCACACAAATTCAATGCATCGCGAAAACGATCATCAAAAAAACTCATGGTAAAGAGTTTATTCGATTCCATAAATTTGAAAGTATAACGCTGTGGTCGTACAAAACAAAACACTACAGGTTTATTCCACAAAATTCCCATTCCGCCCCAACTTGCAGTCATGGTATTAAATGAATTCATATCACCTGCAGTAAGCAGAAACCAATCATCGTCAATGAGTTCGAATGGATTCTGACTGATTTCATTCGGGTTTATTCTTTTTAAGTCTTTATGGGTCATGTCTTTTTTTTACTTGTTTTAAATTAAGGAGATTCAGCGGATTTGAGCCTAAATCGCGAATATTTTTATGACTGAACCGAAGCACTTCATCGTAATAAAGTACCACTACAGGTGCTTCTTCCAGCATTAGATTATCCATCATCATGTATTTTTTTCCTCGCACTGAATCATTGCTTTCGCGGATGCATTCCTGGTAAAGTTTATCAAAAGCCATGGATGAGAAATGGGTATAATTAGGCCCTGCCGGACAAAAATTCGGCGAATAGAAAAGCGAAAGATAGTTTTCTGCATCAGGATAATCTGCTATCCACGACCCACGGAAAAATACAACTTTTGATTGAGCAATCATTTCGCGTAAAGTAGCAGGTGGTGTAACGTCAATTATTACCTGTATTCCGATTTCGCCGAGCTGGCTCTGAATAAATTTACACAAATCGAGGTATGAAGCATTGGTAGTAAGTGTAACCGGAGGTAAACCTTTTCCTGCGGGATATCCCGCTTCACTAAGAAGTTGCATTGCTTTTACCGGATCATACTTATACCCTTGTACTTGTTGGTGATCGAACCAGGGCATGCCTTTTGGCACAAACCCTGAAGTGCCTGCTATTCCAATGTTATTGCGTAGATAACGCATCATTTTTACTTTGTCGAATCCATAATTTATGGCTTGTCTTATCAGTTTGTTCTTCAGTGGACTTGCTGCAGATACTGAGTAATTGGTATCAATAAGTATTCCTAAATATTCTGTATTCAGGTACGACTGCTTCGTCATTGTTACATTTTTCGAATGTTTTGAACGCAGTTCACCGTTATTAGTAAGCAGTTCGTCCTTATAACTGGCATCAATACCCGAAACAAAATCAAGGTTCCCCTTCATGAATTCCAGAAAAGCTGACTGCTTGTCAACTATAAAAGTAACTGCAACAGCATCTAGGTAGGGCAGGGGACCTTCATTGCCTTTTTCAAAATAGTCGTCGTTGCGGAGCATCACCAGTTTTACGCCTTCTTTCCACATCCCAAACCGGAATGGTCCTGTTCCCACGGGATGCTGCCTGAAGTCAACGCCATACTTTGTAATAACTTCGTGAGGAATAACTGCACAATATTGCATACTTAGCAAACCAAGAAACGGTGGAAACGGTGATTTTAGTCTGATAGTCAGCGTTGTATCATCGGGGGCGGAAATTGAATACTTACCATTCTCCTTATTTACCTGGGCCAGAACCCATGCTCCGGGTGAAGCAAGTTTATCGTCGAGTAACCGGTTAAAGCTAAATACGAAATCTCCGGCAATAACTATTCTTCCGGTTTTACCTGCAAAAGTTTCATGATTATGAAAATGTACATCGCTGCGCAAATGAAAAGTATATTGCAGACCATCATCAGATATTTCCCAGTTTTTGGCAATACAGGCTTTTACTTTTAGGTTGTCATCAAGTTGCACAAGTCCGTTAAATAATTGGTTAACAGCCCATATATTAGCCTGATTATGAGCAAATGCCGGATCTAACGAAGTTATTCCTGCCGATTCATTATATCGGAAAACAGTTCGGCCATCATTTTCGAAATGCCCGGATTTACACGACGTTACAAGCACCGTAAGCATGAGGAAAACGTAAATGACCGGAAATTTCATCGTTTGTGAAATAAGTTTTCAAAATTACGGCTTTGACTGTTAAGTACTGAGAACTTTCTTACTGATAGAACAGAAATGACTATTTTTGTCTTTAAAAACTTAAACAATACCATGAAAAAGATATTTTTCACTCTGACAATTCTAGCGTTTTGCATAGCAAGTCTTCATGCACAACATAAAACCTTTTCTAATGGTGCCGAAATGTGCTCTTATAAAAAATCGCTAAGTACCAACTTGGTAGGGAATTCATTCCGCTCGCCTAATGCTCCCAAACATGCATTCGATGTGCTCAAATACACATTAAATATCGATCTGGTAAATTGTTTGAAGGTTCCATATCCTAATGGTTTCGAAGCTGATGTGAAAGTGCTTTTCAGAGTGGATACGGCATTAAATCAAATTGTCCTCGATGCTAACAATCAGTCTTTAAATATTAACGGAGTTCAATCGAATGGAATTTCTTTTACACATGTTGCTAATAAATTAACAATCCAACTCGATAGAACCTACAATCCCGGCGAAGAGGCAGAAGTTCATATTTTTTATACTCATGCTGATATTTATGATGGCGCTTTTTATGCTTCCGATGGTTTTGTTTTTACCGATAGCGAACCGGAGGGAGCGCGTAAATGGTTTCCGTGTTATGATAAACCCAGCGACAAAGCTACTACTGATATCACAGCAAAAGTTCCTGTTGGAGCCAGATTAGGATCTAATGGCAAGCTTCAGGATTCAATTGTTGATGGTAATACAATAAGTTATCATTGGGTGAGCCGCGATCCTGTTGCAACCTATCTTACAGTGCTTACTGCAAGCAATAATTTTAATCTTGATATTGTAAACTGGACGAATCCCAATACATCGGAGGTTATTCCTATACGTTTTTATTACAACAACCTCGAAGATCCTTCCTATATAAAAAGTATAATCGGTGATATGACTACTCTTTACTCCACAAAATTCGGTGATCATCCTTTTGAGAAAAATGGTTTTGCAACTTTGAATGATGAATTTGCCTGGGGCGGCATGGAAAATCAGACGCTTACCAGTTTATGTCCTAATTGCTGGAGCGAATCATTAGTAGCGCATGAATTTGCCCATCAGTGGTTTGGTGATATGATAACCTGTGCCACATGGGCTGATCTGTTTCTGAACGAGGGTTTTGCCACCTGGACAGAAGCATACTGGTTTGAGAACCGGCAGGGATATGCTTTTTACAAAAACAAGATGTATAGTTATGCTCAAAATTATTTCAACGGTAATCCGCATTGGGCAATTTCGTCGCCTTCATGGGCTGTAACAACACCTTCGGTAAATGTACTGTTTAATTATTCAATTACTTATATGAAAGGAAGTTGTGTAATGCATATGCTGCGATATACGCTTGGTGATTCTGTTTTCTTTCCCGCTTTAAAAGCTTATGCAACCGATACAATAGATTTTAAATTTAAGTCGGCTACAATCGAGGATTTTAAAAATAAGATGGAAGTTGAGTCAGGCCAGGAATTAGATTGGTTTTTCGATCAGTGGATTTATAAACCCGATCATCCGATTTACAGAAATGTGTATGGAATTACCTCTGGTGAAAAAGGGAATTGGATGGTTCATTTTGCTGCAAAACAGGAAGAACAGGCTTTTTTACCCTATTTCCAGATGCCTTTGGAATTGTTAATTTCATTTGATGACGGATCAGATTCTTTACTCAGGGTTTTTAATAGTTTTAACGGGCAGGTTTTCGCCTTTGAATTCGACAAAGAACCTGTTTTGGTTGAATTTGATCCCAATAATGATATTTTGCTCAAAGCCGGGAGTACAATTACAGGTAAATATGATGAAATTGCGAGTAAGCAAAATTCAAATCTGAGTATTTCTCCAAATCCATTTTTAACGGATACAAAAGCAGTTTTGAATATAGAAAAACCGATTTTCGCAACTCTTGAATTATATAATAGTATTGGTGTAAAAATCAGAACGATATCCGAAAAATATTATCAGGCCGGAATTCAATTTATCGAAATCGAATCTGATGGTTTGAAGAATGGAATTTACTTCGTTGTGCTTCGAACTGCCAATCATGCTGAATCAGTAAAAATTATCAAAGCTGAATAAATAAAAAAACCGGAGTTTATCCGGTTTTTTTTATGTCATTAATTACATCGTTTTAGTTCTTAGTAACAAGCGCATGATCCAGAACATCAATCATATTGGTAAGATAATGGAAATTTATTCCTTTGATATAATCGGGTTTTATTTCTGCGATGTCTCTTTTATTTTCTGATGAAAGAATAATGTCAGTGATACGAGCCCTTTTTGCGGCAAGAATTTTTTCTTTTACTCCTCCAACAGGTAATATCCTTCCTCTGAGAGTAATTTCGCCCGACATAGCCAGTTTTTCATTTACCGGTTTCTTGGTAAATGCTGAAGCCAGGGCAGTAAACATAGTAATACCTGCCGAAGGTCCATCTTTGGGAGTTGCTCCTTCGGGCACATGAATGTGAACATTCCATTTTTCAAAAACCTCATTTTCAAGTTTCAACTCACTTGCATGTGCTTTCAGATATTCATAGGCCAGGCTAGCAGATTCTTTCATCACATCGCCAAGGTTACCGGTAACTGTTAGTATTCCTTTTCCAGGGCTTAGACTCACTTCAACAAATAAAATTTCGCCACCAACTGCCGTCCATGCCAAACCGGTTGCAACTCCGGGTGTATTTCCCGAATAACTTTTCTCATTATTAAACGGAGCTGGTCCAAGAATTTTATCCAGTTCAGCAGCAGAAATAATTGCAGGCAGATCTTCGTTCATAGCAATGTAACGGGCGCGGTTACGAATTACTTTAGCAATGGTTTTTTCAAGCAAACGAACTCCTGATTCCCTTGTGTAGTTTTCTATAATGGCTTGAAGTAATGATTTCCCGAAACTGATTTTTTTCTTATCAATACCATGTTCTGCCATTTGTTTAGGAACCAGGTGCTTGCGGGCAATTTCTATCTTTTCCTCAATCAGGTATCCGCTTAGGTCAATAATTTCCATCCTGTCGCGTAAAGCAGGATGCACTGAGTTCAGCGAGTTTGCAGTGGCGATAAACATCACTTTCGACAAATCATATTCAACTTCAAGGAAATTGTCGTAGAATGAACTATTCTGCTCAGGATCAAGCACTTCGAGCAATGCTGCAGAAGGGTCACCATTAACCGTCATACCCGAAACCTTATCTATTTCGTCGAGCACAAACACAGGATTGGATGATTTTGCTTTACGTATGCTTTGTATAATCCTACCGGGCATTGCACCAATGTAAGTACGGCGGTGTCCACGTATTTCAGCTTCATCGTGCAATCCGCCAAGAGACATACGGATATAATTCCGGCCTATCGCTTTGGCAATTGATTTCCCTAATGAGGTTTTACCAACTCCCGGAGGACCTACAAGGCATAAAATAGGTGATTTCATATCCCCTTTAAGTTTCAGCACGGCAAGGTATTCGATGATACGTTCCTTGATTTTCTCCATGCCATAATGGTCTTTATCCAAAACCTTTTGCGCATGATGCAAGTCGAAATTGTCTGCAGTAAATGTTTCCCATGGCAAATCAACCATTACTTCAAGGTAATTAACCTGAAGCGAAAACTCCATGGCCATAGGATTCATACGTTGAAGCTTTGCAATTTCCTTTTCGAAAACTTTAAATGCTGCTTCCGGCCATTTTCTGGAAAATGCTTTCGCTTTTATTTCGTTGATCTGCTGCTCGTTGGGATTGTTACCTAATTCTTCCTGAATTTGTTTCAGCTGCTGATTGAGCAAATAATCACGCTGCTGCTTGTCCATATCTACTTTAACCTTGTTCTGGATCTGGTTTTTCAAATCCAGCATCTGTATCTCTTTGGTAAGCAACATTAACACCCTGTTGGCTCTTTCCTCAACATCAAGAATTCCTAAAAGGTTTTGCTTTTCGCTGATATCTACGTTCAGATTTGAAGCTACAAAATTGACAAGAAATACAGGGCTTTCAATATTTTTGATAGCAAAGGCGGCTTCACTTGGCAAGTTTGGCGATTGGTTAATAATCTGAATTGAAAGATCTTTGATTGATGCTATGAGTGCTTCAAAGTTTTTATCCTTTTTTGCAGTAAAAACATTTTTGTCAATGCTATGGACTTCTGCCTTAAAATAGGGTTCCGATTGCAAAAGTTGACCCAGTTCGAATCGTTTTTTACCCTGAATAATGGCTGTAGTGTTGCCATCAGGCAACTGCAGTATTTTAATAATATAAGCTACAGTTCCAATTTTATTCAAATCGTCATAGCCGGGGTCTTCAATATCACCATCTTTTTGCGAAACTACGCCGATTATACGCTCTCCTTTATAAAACTCTTTGATCAGCCGGATAGATTTATCCCTTCCAACCGTGATTGGGATAACTACACCTGGAAATAAAACTGTATTTCGAAGTGGTAAAATCGGTAAAATCGGTGGAACATCTTCAGAGTTAATGATTTCTTCATCCTCGGCGGAAAGTAATGGGATGAATTCAGTTTCATCTTCCATAACATTTGAAAGATGCAGATCGGCTATGTTTATATTGTTATCCATAAGTAAAGTGACAGTTTGGCACATTTAATGCCTCATTATAGTTGGTCAAGGCAAAGTCAAGAACCATGCCATTACATAAATAAAGCAGTATGCCTGATGTTTGGTTTTATTTATAAAGAGGCTTGTGTTTCAGTTTAAAAAAATCATAAAACCTGTATTGCATAAAATGCTTTTGAAAATGAGTGCAAAATTAAAAACGCTTGCCCGAAGCAACTTATTACATTAACCTGTTATCGCTGGTTAGTTCAAAAACTGTACGAAAAATGTTTTCTTCAACAGCGTCGAATTCAATTCCACGCCTGGCATAAACTGCTTTTGCTGTTTCCATGGCTTCTTCCAGTTTATGTTTCCTGAAACCGCTAGTACCGCCCCATACAAAAGAGGGAATAAAGTTACGCTGATAGCTTACACCGAATATATTAGAACACACTCCAGCTACTGAGCCGGAGTTAAACATCGAACTGATGCCGGTTTTGGTATGGTCGCCCATAACTAATCCGCAAAACTGAAGATCGGTGCTTACAAATTTATTTTCTTCGTAACTCCATTGTTTTACCGGCTCATAATTATTTTTAAGATTACTTGTTGTGGTTCCAGCTCCTAGGTTGCACCATTCCGCAATTACCGAATCACCCAGAAATCCATCGTGCGCTTTACTGGAATATCCGAATAGAATGCTGTTATTTATTTCTCCACCGGCCTTACACCAAGGTCCGATTGTTGAACCTTTATAAACCAGAGTTCCCATTTTTAATACCGAATTTTCGCAAAGTGCCACCGGCCCAATTATATGACATCCTTGCATTATCTCTGCATTTTTCCCGATATAAACCGGTCCTTTCAAAGTATTAATTGTGGAACATTCAATGCTTGCGCCTTCCTCAACAAACAGATTGTTTCCCAGCACCTGGTTGGTTGATGAAACTTTGGCTGATTTTCTGTTTACAGTGATAAGTTTAAAATCATCTTCAATGCATTTCTTGTTCATCCCGAAAATATCCCATGTATTTGTAATCATTTCAAAGTGTGAGCTTACCTGTTTGCTTTTAAGTTCAGGAGATGATCCTTCAGTAAAATGTTTCAGGTTTTCAGCTGTTAAGTGAATTGCAATAACATTATCGTTAAATACAAGCGAAGTGTCAGTTTCGAGTGACATAATTTCAGCAACAAGATCCTGGTTGGGCAGTATTGAACCATTAATCAGGTAATTGTCAGCACCCACTTTGAGCTTATACTTTTCCTGTAAATAAATATCAGTAAGAAACGAAATCGGTTTCTGGAGGTGTAATTCCCATTTTTCACTGATTGTAAGTATGCCGATTCGAATTGCACTTACCGGCCGGAAAAATGTGAGTGGCCTGAGCGAAACACGGCTATGGTCATCAAAGAGTATAAAGTTGATCATGATTTAGCTAAATATAAAGCCAATAAAGATACATGCTTCAGTTCATGTAGCAATATTAATGTGACTTACTGTTGATAAAAGCATTAAAATGTGCAAAAAAAAAGCTACCCATTCAGGATAGCTTCATTATTTCGTATGAAATGAAGTCAAAGTCTATTTAACTTTATTTTTCATTTGAGCTGATTTCTCCATTTTCTGACGGAATTTGTCAACACGACCAGTTGTATCAACCAGTTTAATTTTACCTGTGTAAAAGGGGTGCGATGTGTTAGATATTTCCAGCTTTACAAGTGGATATTCCTTACCATCTTCCCAGGTAACTGATTCCTTTGTGTTAACGGTCGAACGTGTCATAAACGAGAAATCGTTCGATATATCTTTAAATACTACAAGGCGGTATTCCTTTGGGTGGATGTCTTTTCTCATGATGCTTTCAGCTTAAATTTCAGGGCTGCAAAATTATACATTTTTTACTCACAAACAAATATTCACAGCTTTTTATTCAACATTATTTTGTTAGTATGTTTTTTGAGCAATTGAATTAAAGGTTTGTTAAAAACTTTAAGGTATCAATTCCATCAGCATAATCATTTAATTCAGGAGTTTGAGTGCTTCCCAAATGAACAGTTTTTTCTGATGTAAATAACTCTGTGGCAATACATTGTATTAGCTCAGTATCTCTGTTTAACTTTTCTTTCAGCGTTTTTTCATCTTTATAATACTCGTAATAAATAACTGGAATAGGAGCGGAGTATTGCTCTGATTCAGTTAAAAGAATAACGCCGTTATCAAGATGAGTTGTTTTATTCAGCAAATATATTGAACTGTAATAGCTGTGGTTGTTCATGTATTTATAATGATCGGATAACACCTTAATATATGGGTCAATTGCTTTAAATAAAATTTCAGGTGCATATCCATGAGGAATAAATACTTTTGAAACATTCCGGCACCCCAGGCCAAAATACATGCTTATATCAAGACCGAGTTTTAGCATCATTTCCTCATTTTCGTTTTCCGAAAGTACTGCTACTCCATTTCTGTTTTTACGAATAATATGTGGATATTTCGAAAAGTAATACTCGAAATACCGGGCTGTGTTATTACTCCCTGTAGCAATAATAGCATCAAAATCCTTAATTGTATTTTCAGTAAATTCTATAAATGCTGCAAATCCTGGTTCGATCCTGCAAAGAACATCTGCAATTGCCGGAAGCAGGATTTTATCACCCGACGAAAGCTTTCCGATAAATTTATGTCCAGCAATTAGTGTACACAAAAAATCATGAAATCCTACCAAAGGAATATTTCCAGCCATAATTACTGCAATATGTTTTGGCTCAGTTTTAATAATATCGTGCTCATAAATTGCTATCCAATTGGCAATTGAATCATCTGCCAGTGCTTCACTCCATGTTTTCAGTGCAAATGAAATGTTATAAGGTGTAAACCATGGGTTATGAAATCCTGCTGTTTCAATTGAATTCTTTAATGAAATAACATCATCATTATAATCTGACTGAGCAGTTTCACTGTAATTTGCTGCAAGGCCAATTATTTTTCCGAGTTTGCTAAAGGCTCGTTTACGCACATCTATGGAAGGGAATTGAATCATAATGCATTCTTAAATACTAACATTCTGAATTACTATTTTCAGGCGAAATTACCAGTAAAAATCATACTTTTGCCATTTAAACTCAATATTTCGAAAATTGTTTTAATGAAATTATCAGTAACAGCATTGTTTCTTTTTTTGTTCCTAACTGCAAAATGCGGTGTGGCTCAAACCGTGATACCCAAATCTGCAGTACAGGATACATTGGGAAAGCTAAGTTTCCGCATATGGAAACAAAAAACAGATTTGGATCGTTTAGCGGCCAGTAGTGCATTTTTCAAAGAGTTTAGGATGGCACTGGAAAATAAGGAATCATCCTTACTTCCATTTGATTCGCTTCCTGGAATAACACGCGCTGTATCCTCGGATGGGTTTGTTAGGATATTTACATGGAATGTCCCGGTTTCGGATGGTACAAATAAGTATTGGGGCTTGCTTCAGTTATCACGCGACAGTTCAACAATTATTCCTTTAGAGTTCCTAAATACTGATCCTTCTGTTTTAGTTACAGGTAAATTTACTCCACAAACATGGTATGGAGCACTTTATTACAAAATAATCGATGTTGAAATTGAAGGTAAAACAGTATATACTTTGCTTGCCTGGGATGGGTTTACGAACGAATCAAACCGAAAACTGATTGATATATTGTCCTTGGATGACTACGGGAACATTACATTCGGAATGCCTGTTTTTAAAACCGATAAGGGAATTAAACCACGCATTATTTTCGAGTATGCAGAGAAAGCGAACATGCTGTTAAGATATGATTATCAAGCAATAAATGTTAAAAAAAGAAAGAAAATTAAAAAGGAATATGCCTGGATGATTGCTATGGACAGGCTTGTACCCATGGATCCTTCATTACAAGGTTTACGTAAATATTTTGTCCCTGCCGGGGATACTTACGACGGATATATTTTCAGGAATGGATTCTGGATTTTAGTGGAAGGAATTGAAGTCGCTAATAAAAAGTAGACTTTAAATAATAATTGTCAGCAATCTTAGCTGATTTCGTTTTTCGATCAGTTGTTTTTCCAGAGGAAAACACACCAAAAAATTATCATTTATTTTTTGCTTGTCCAGCGAAACATTTTATAGCTTTGTGTGAAATTAATAACAACAGAACTTCTCTGTTGTTTTATAATTTATCAATAGGTAAATGTGTGTAAATCATTATATTAATAATAAAACTAACGCAAATGAAAAAGTATAATTTTAACGCAGGGCCCTCAATATTGCCCCGCATTGCAATCGAAAACACAGCTAAAGCTATACTCGATTTAAATGGTATTGGAATGTCACTACTCGAAATTTCGCATCGTAGTAAAGATTTTCAAGCTGTAATTGACGAAGCCGTTGCATTGTTCAAGGAAGTACTTAATATCCCTGAAGGTTATCATGTGCTTTTCCTTGGAGGAGGAGCAAGCCTGCAATTTTGCATGGTTCCGTTTAACTTACTAAACAAGAAAGCTGCATACCTCGAAACAGGCGTATGGGCTAAGAAAGCAATCAAAGAAGCTAAGCTCTTTGGTGAAGTTGCTGTTGTTGGAACATCAGCTGATAAAAACTATAATTATATTCCTTCGGGTTGGGCGATACCGGCTGAGGCCGATTATTTCCATATAACGACCAATAATACAATTTATGGCACCGAAATTAGGGAAGATTTTGATTCGCCGGTTCCTTTGATTGCCGATATGTCAAGCGATATACTTAGTCGTCCAGTTGATGTATCCAAATATGCCATGATATATGGCGGAGCACAGAAAAATGCAGGTACAGCAGGTGTTACCTTCGTTATTATCCGCGAAGATATTTTGGGTAAAGTTGAACGCGCAATCCCGTCAATGCTCGATTACCGAATCCATATTAAAGAAGGTTCAATGTTTAATACTCCTCCGTGTGTTAGTATTTTTACACTGAAAGAAACTTTGAAATGGGTGAAAGAAATGGGTGGAGTACAAAAAATGGAAGAATTGAACATTGCCAAAGCAAACCTGCTTTATAATGCAATTGATACTAGTAAAATGTTCGAAGGAACAGCGGAAAAAAGCGCACGATCATTGATGAATATCTGTTTTGTAATGAAAGAACAATACAAAGCCAAAGAGGATGCTTTCATGGAGTTCGCCAAAACCAGCGGTATGATTGGTATTAAAGGACACCGTTCAGTTGGAGGTTTCAGGGCATCTACTTACAATGCTTTACCTATCGAAAGTGTACAGGCACTCATCGATTGCATGACCGGGTTTGAAAAAGCAAACAGCTAATTCGTTAATTTTTTAGAAAGAAAAAACTACCAATGAAAAAAATACTGGTTGCCACAGAAAAACCTTTTGCAAAAGCTGCAGTTGACGGCATAAAGAAAATAGTGGAAGAAGCTGGATTTGAAACGGCTCTTCTCGAAAACTATTCAACTAAAGATGAACTTATTAATGCTGTTGCTGATGCAGATGCCATTATCATAAGGAGCGATATTATAGATGCAGATATTTTCAGTGCAGCAAAAAAACTGAAAATTGTTGTCAGGGCTGGAGCTGGATATGATAATATTGATCTTAATGCAGCAACAGCAAAGGGAGTTGTTGCTATGAATACTCCCGGTCAGAACTCCAATGCCGTTGCAGAACTGGCAATAGGAATGATGGTTTTTGCAGCAAGGAACAATTTCAACGGAACTTCGGGTACTGAATTGAAAGGTAAAAAACTTGGATTGCATGCTTTCGGATATGTAGGAAAGGCAGTAGCTGCAATTGCCAGGGGATTCGGAATGGAAATTTACGCCTTTGATCCTTTTGTTGATAAAAAAACTATTGAGGCTGAGGGAATACATTATCTCGAAAATCTGAATGAATTGTATTCGACTTGCCAGTATGTTTCCCTGCATATGCCTGCAAATGCTCAAACTAAGAAATCGGTGAATTTCGATTTGCTTTCGCTTATGCCTAAAGGAGCAACGCTTGTAAACACTGCCCGTAAAGAAGTAATAGACGAAGAAGGCTTGTTAAAAATGTTTGCTGAGAGAACTGATTTTAAATACATTTCGGATGTTGAACCAGATTGTAAAGGGTTTATTGCTGAAAAATATTTAGGCCGTTTCTATTTTACACCTAAAAAAATGGGCGCACAAACAGCCGAAGCAAATAATAATGCTGGTGTTGCTGCGGCCAGGCAGATTATTGACTTTTTTACTAAAAACGACATCTCATTTCAGGTTAATAAATAGAATTTCAGTTATTTACCTTTTTTTTAGCACATCTTTTTTGAAAGTTGTTTGTATTGGAATCACGTCTTATAAAATCTAACCTGCACAAAAAATGTACAGATTAAAAAAAAAAGACAGATCCATGCAAACAACTTTCTTGGATTTGTGTTCTTTACTTAGTATATTAGCTGAAAATTTAAGAAGTTGTACTCTATTTTTTGTCATACTAGTATATTTAAAAACCAAAAACCACTTTAATGGAAACTGAACTCGACAAAACTGCTACTTTCTTTCGTTTCGAGGATTTACGTATATACCTGAAAGCACTTGATTATATTGATTGGGTATATAGAAAAGTAAATAAATTCCCCGAATCAGGTTCAATCTCGCTGGCTTCGAATTTTTATAATTCAGCACAAGCCATTGCTTTACATATTGCTGAAGGCTCAGCACGTAACAAAGCCCAGTTTATTCATTATTTGAAAATGGCTAAAAGCTCTGTTCGCGAATGTGTTGTACACAGTGCTATGGCTTCGAAACAAGGCTTTTTTATTAATAACGAGCTTGACGAGTCGCGGAACCAGTTAATGGAAATGACTAAAATGCTTGGTGCCTTAATTGGTTCACTTCAACGTTCTGCAGGAATTGTTGATAGCGATGATGATTGATAATTGATATTGAATTTCCTGATTATGAGATTAACTCAATGACTTGACAGATCATTGCAGTTTTTTTTTGTTTTCTGTTGTTTCATTCAATTCTATTCTATTATTTTGTGCATCTTTTTCATTGCAAATTATTAATTGAATTAAAACTGTATACAATGGCAATTCTTAAAGCATTTAAGGGCTTACGTCCTCCCGTTGAAATCGTAAAACAATTAGCATCAAGACCTTATGATGTATTAAATTCTGACGAAGCCCGCATTGAAGCTGCAGGTAATCCTTATTCTCTCCTCAGAGTTACCAAGGCGGAGATTGACCTGCCTGTAGGCATAGATGTGCATGGTAAGGAAGTTTACGATAAAGTGGTCGAAAATTTTGCTGCTTTTATTGAAAATAAATGGCTGATACAGGATACCGAGGAAAAACTATATATCTATGCACAAACCATGAATGGCCGGACCCAATATGGTATAGTTGGATGTAATAGTATTGAAGACTACTTTAACAACAAGATTAAAAAACATGAATTAACACGGAAAGATAAAGAAGAGGATCGTATGATCCATGTTCGTATTACAAATGCTAATGTTGAGCCGGTTTTTTTTACTTACCCGGCCAATAAAGGTATTGATCAAATAGTTATTGATATTATTACCCATAATAAGCCTGTTTACGATTTTATTGCTGATGAAGGATTTGGACATCATTTCTGGATAATTGACAACAAAGCTACAATCGCCAGGATTATTGAAATATTTGATAAAGAAATTCCAGGCCTTTATGTTGCTGACGGACATCATCGTACGGCTGCAGCTGCCCTTGTTGGTCTCGAAAAGCGTAAAAATAATCCAAACCATAATGGAACTGAAGAATACAATTTTTTCATGTCGGTACTTTTTCCGGACAACCAACTGAAAATTATTGATTACAACAGAGTGGTCAAAGATTTGAATAAACTTAGCAATGACGAATTACTTCAAAAG
>Ga0136636_10000281_pt1 | contig 24659 bp, 21 predicted proteins | sample AntDrymUQ8522106_2_FD_104653 | JGI IMG/M metagenome (GOLD analysis project Ga0136636, IMG submission 104653) | Polar desert sand microbial communities from Dry Valleys, Antarctica - metaG UQ852 (21.06) | ecosystem: Environmental > Terrestrial > Soil > Desert | place: Antarctica: Dry Valley... | reverse complement strand
GTAAATAGTGCTTTATGCAAAATTCAAATTCAAAAATAAAGCGCGACCCATGACATTCACCAAACCCGCCCGGCTTCTTGCCACCTTCCTGCTGTCGGTTGCAGCCGCCAGCGCTGGCGCCACGACGATTACCTACAGCTTTAGCAGCAACTCTAATAGCTCATCCTCAAGTCAGGGAATTTATTCAGAGCTATGCAGTTGGACACCGGATCCAGGGGGTGGTGGGTGGTTTGGCCATTGCTCAACATCCCCTGACAATATCAGTGCGCCAGTTTTCACTGGCAACCTAAGTTTCACCGTCGATGCAAGCCGCTTCATCGACCAAGATGCGTTAACTACCGACTACACCAGCAACCAATCTGAAAACTTGACACTCCCGTGGCTGAGCAGTTCATCAATCGTCAACGGCCCTATTCTTAGCGGTGTATTGAATACCGGTGGTGGCATTTTTAGCAGCCTCATTGCTGATCCTTATTCTTTCCACCTCGTTGACTACTCCCCACTCTCAAACGAGCAAACCGCCTACGACGCCCAAGGGCGCATTGAGTCCGTACACCGGGTTGATATTTACAATCAAGTCTACGTGTATGGCGAAGTTGTTTTTGGCCTCATCGATGGGGTCGAACTTCCAACCGCCTTTGGCACATTGAGTATCAAAGGAAATCGACTGCAACAAATTTCGTATGACACATTAGAGCGCTACTCGTACGATGCCGCAGGAAGTCCAACCATGACATGGGACAACATTACTCGATACACAGAGTTAGCCTTCGAAAACATCGCCATTACCCGTTCCGATGACCCAATCAACCTACCGGAACCCGGCTCACTGGCACTGGTCGCTTTGGCGCTACTTGGCCTTGGGGCCCGTCGCAAAGTGCGGAACTGATCAAAATTTCGCTGCGTTTCCAGTAAAGCCCTACAAGCCCCAGCAAATTGCTGGGGCTTTTTTCTGTCCAAAATCAGCGTTCCCAGGCGCAGCCCTTCAGAGTCTGGCCGCTGGCAGTAACGGTGGCCGTCCAGTTAAATACTGCCTTCGCCAGTTCGTCGCGGCACAGCGTGTTTTCCAGGCGAACCGTCAGTTTGCCGGCTTCACCGGAGCCTTCAAAGAGTGCCAGCTTGCCTTCTCGCTTGAACGGGACGTAGGGCGCGCTGACATCTGGCTTGCCGGGGCGTTTCAAGGTGACGATGTCGCCACCGGCGGCGAGCACCCAGCCTGGCTCATTGCCGGAAGCACGCCAGGCTTCTTCCTTGGTTCCGGGCAACTGGCAGCGCCCATCGGTCTGCGCCATATTGACGCCGGAGGCTTTCAGCATGCTGCCCTCAACAATACCGACGAGCTCGACGTAGAGTTTTTTGCCGGCATCAAGGCCGACCATGTTCAGCGCCTTGGTGACTGAACGATCCGTCGAGATATCTTCCATGATGGCGTAGCTACGGTCACGGCAGGGGGCGAAGACGATTTTTTCACCTTGTTTCAGCATCAGGCCGTAGGCCAGCTTGGGGGTCGTGTCGGCCAGCTTGGTTTCTTCGGCGAGCACCCCGCAACTGAGCAAGGTAGCGAACAAGGCAAAGGTGGAATGGCAAAGCTTCATGGCGAATGGCGTTTCATTGAAAAATGATCGGCTCATTGTGCGCCGCCAATCGGCGGAAGAGTTTGATCCAGTTGAAAAACAGACAGTGAATTCGCTGCTGCATTACTCGCCGAGATAGGCAGCCTTAACCTTGGGATCGTTCAATAATTCCGCCGATTCGCCAGTCAGGGTAATTTCGCCGCTCTCCATGACATAGCCGCGCTGGCTACTTTGCAGGGCCAGCTTGGCATTCTGTTCGATCAGTAGAATGGTCATGCCTTCGGCGGCGACGATGCGGATCACTTCGAATATCTTCTGCACCATGATCGGGGCCAGCCCCATCGATGGCTCATCAAGCAAGAGCAGCTTCGGCCGACTCATCAAGGCGCGACCGATGGCGAGCATTTGCTGTTCGCCGCCAGAAAGGGTGCCGGCGAGCTGCGTGGCACGCTCTTTCAGACGCGGAAAATAACCGTACATTTTTTCCAGATCAGCGGCGATTTCCGGTTTGTCGTTACGCAGGAAGGCGCCCATTGCCAGATTTTCAAGCACCGTCAGGCGCGGGAAGACGCCCCGCCCTTCCGGCACCAGCGCAATGCCTTCGCGGATGATGTCGTGCGGCGCGATGCGGGTAATTTTCTTGCCGCAAAAATGGACGTCACCACCGACCGTATCGATCACCCGCGAGATGGCTTTCAGGGTGCTGGTTTTACCCGCCCCATTGGCACCGATCAGGGCGACCATTTCGCCTTCAGCGACGTGAAAGGTAATGCTACGCACCGCCTGAATGCCGCCATAGGCGACGTGGAGTCCAGTAACTTCAAGCACCGAGATAAGCCTCAATCACACGTTGATCTTTCTGCACCACGGCTGGCACATCCTCAATAACCAGGGCGCCATAATCGAGCACCGCCACCCGGTCGCACAGCCCCATAACCAGTTTGACGTCATGCTCAATCAGCAGAATGGTCGTCCCGTCACGGCGAATACCGTCGATCAGCTCACGCAACTCGGCAGTTTCCGTGCCGTTCATGCCGGCGGCTGGTTCATCGAGACAAAGCAGCTTCGGTTCGGTAGCCAAGGCGCGGGCGATTTCCAGCCGGCGCTGGTCGCCGTATGAAAGATTCTTGGCCAAATCGTCGGCCCGATCTTCAATCCGCACGTAATGCAGCAGATCAATAGCCCGTTGGCGGATGGATGCTTCCTCGGCGCGTGTTGCGGCGTTTTGCAGGATGGCCCCGACCACACCCGCCCGGGTTCGGACGTGGCGCCCGACCATGACGTTTTCCAGCGCCGTCATGTTGCCGAATAGCCGGATGTTCTGGAAGGTGCGGGCGATGCCGCGTTCGGCTGCCTGATGCGGCGCATCGGCCAGCAAGGGCGCGCCAGCAAACGTGAAGCCGCCGCCATCGGGAATATAGAGGCCGGTCATGCAGTTGAAAAAGGTGGTTTTACCGGCACCATTCGGGCCGATCAAGCCATAAATTTCACCACGCCGGATGCTCAACGAAACATCGCGCAAGGCTTTAACGCCGCCAAAATGTTTGGCGACAGCGTGCGCTTCAAGCAGAATTTCTGGCAACGCGGCCATCATGCGTCCCCTTGCAGTTCACGCTTGCGTTCGGGCGACGGCCACAAACCGGCTGGTTTGAAGCGCATGACTAAAACAAGGGCCAAACCAAACATCAGCAAGCGCAGGCTTTCTGGATCAATCAGCATCTTGCCAAAAAGCGCCATTTGGGCCGGGCCAACGCTGTAGCGCAAGACCTCAGGCAGGATGCTCAACAAGATCGCCCCCAAAATAACGCCGGGAATATGGCCCATGCCGCCAAGGACGACCATCGCCAGAATGGTGATCGACTCCATCAGCGAGAAGCTTTCTGGTGAAACGAAGCCTTGCATGGCGGCAAAAATACCGCCGGCGACACCACCGAAACTGGCACCCATCGCGAAAGCCAGCAGCTTGAGGTTGCGCGTATTGATGCCAACTGCTTTGGCGGCGATTTCGTCCTCGCGAATCGCCTGCCAGGCGCGCCCCACTCGCGAGTTTTGCAGGCGCAGGTTGATGACAATAATCAGGATGGCCAAGGCAACGAGCAGGAAGTAGTACTTCTGCGGTCCACTCAAGGAATAGCCCAAAATCTGCGTTGTGCCGGAAAACTTGAAACTGCCAATCGCCACTGGGTCAATCAGCGTAATGCCCTGCGGCCCGTTGGTGATATTGAATGGGGCGTTGAGGTTATTGAGAAAGATCCGGACAATTTCGCCAAAGCCGAGCGTCACTATGGCCAGATAGTCGCCCCGTAATTTGAGCGTTGGCGAACCGAGCAACACGCCAAAGACGCAAGCAACGGCGGCACCGATCGGCAAGATGACCCAGAAGGGCAAATGCAGGCCGAAGTGCGGGCTGGCCAATAGCGCATATACATAGGCACCGACGGCATAGAAGGCGATGTAGCCGAGATCAAGCAGGCCGGCAAAGCCGACCACAATGTTCAGCCCGAGGGCCAGAAAAACGTAGAGGATGGCGAAGTTGAGGATGCGCACCCAGGCCTGACCGCCCGTTGCCGCGACAAACGGCAGGGCGACCAAAGCGACCGTAATCAGCGCGATGCCGAACAAGGAACGCGGATTGAGCCAGTTTTTCATGCCCGATCTCCGGTCTTTTCGCCAAACAGTCCGGATGGTTTGAACATCAGCACGCCAATCAGCACGATGAAAGCAAAAATATCCTGGTAGTGACTGCCGAGGAAACCGCCGGTCAGATCACCGATATAGCCCGCCCCGAGCGCTTCGATCAAACCGAGCAGGATGCCACCGATCATCGCCCCGGCAAGATTGCCAATGCCGCCAAGCACTGCTGCGGTGAACGCCTTCAAACCGAGCATAAAGCCCATCTGGTAATGGGCAATTTCGTAATAGGAACCAACCATGATGCCAGCCACCGCACCGAGCGCCGAGCCGATAACGAAAGCCGCCGCAATCACCCGATTGATATTGACCCCCATCAGGCTGGCGACGGCCGGATTCTGCGCCGTGGCGCGCATCGCCATGCCAAGCTTGGTGCGATAGACGAGCAGGATCAAACTGCCCATGGTGATCGCCGAAACGACGACAATCATGACCTGCACAGCAGTAAAGTGCGCACCAGCTAATTCGAAATTCACCTTGGGAAAAAGCGGCGGAAACGTCAGGTAATTGCGCCCCCAGATGATCATCGCCAGATTTTGCAGGATGATCGACATGCCGATTGCCGTAATCAGTGGCGTCAAACGCGGCGCGTTGCGCAAGGGGCGATAGGCGATACGCTCCAGCCCCCAACCCAGTGCAATGCAAACCAGCACCGACGCGCTAACCCCGGCCAATGCCGCGAAGGCGATCGGCATACCGGCCTTGATCAGGCTGCCGGCCACCGTGATGGTGACCAGCGTACCGATCATCACCACCTCACCATGAGCGAAATTAATCAGCCCCATGATGCCGTACACCATCGTATAGCCGAGCGCGACGAGGGCATAAATGCTGCCCTGAACCAGGCCATTGATGATTTGCTGCAGGAAAATATCCATTACGCTTAGGTCGACCGCAGTATGTAGAAACGGCGCCTTGCGGCGCCGTTTTTTGGGGGCTAAATTACTCGATTACTTCTTTTCGACGGCCGCCTTGGTCGCCTCAGCGGCACCCTTGACAGTATCAGCACCGGCCTTGACTGCTTCCTTGCTCGCGTCAGTCGCTGCACCCGCCATGGACTTGGCAGCATCCTTAACCTCAGCCCCCGCCTTGGCGGCATCCTTGCCCAGCTCCTTGCCGGCTTCAGTTGCTGCACCAGCCGCTTCCTTCACCTCGGCCATGGCGCCCTTGACCATATCCATCGCGCCGCCGCCCATCGTTTCAACGTATTCCAGCTTGCCGCCCTTGTATTGATACAGGGAAATCGAGCCGCCCTTGAGGTCACCGAGCTGATCGAACTCGATCATAGCCGTCACGCCGTCATACTTGGTCTTACCGATTTCCGGCAGGAACTTGGCAGACTCAACCGAGTTGGCACGCTTCATCGAATCAGCCATCACCATCACCGCATCGTAAACATACGGAGCATAGAGCTGGATTTCAGCACCAAATTTCTTGGCGAACTTTTCGCGGAATTCCGGCCCCTTGGCTAGTTTTTCCAGCGGCATGCCCGGCAGCGAGCAATAGTTACCTTCCGCCGCCTCACCACCCAGCTTCATGAACTCCGGCGTACAAACGCCATCACCACCGAGGAACTTGGCCTTGATGCCGAGTTCCTTCATCTGCTTGGTCATCGGGCCACCCTGCGCGTCCATACCGCCGAAGAAGACCATTTCAGCCTTCTTGGACTTGATCTTGGTCAGGATAGCCTTGAAGTCGGTTGCCTTGTCATTGGTATATTCAGTGGCAACGACCTTGATTCCGGAAGCTTCGGCTGCCTTCTTGAACTCATCGGCCAAACCCTGGCCGTAAGCGGAACGGTCATCGACAATTGCGACGGTCTTGATGCCTTGCTTGGCGGCAAACTCGCCGAGCACCTTGCCCTGCTGGACATCGTTCGCCATGACGCGGAAAGCTGTGGCAAAACCTTGCTGCGTGTATTTCGGATTGGTTGCCGAACCAGAAATCTGTGGAATGCCTGCATCAGCATACAACTTGGAAGCCGGAATGGTCGTGCCAGAATTGAGGTGACCAATCACCCCATTAACCTTGGCATCAACCAGCTTCTGGGCCACGATGGAACCTTGTTTCGGATCAGCCTGATCATCTTCAGCGAGCAATTCAAACTTTACCTTGGCACCGCCAATTTCCATTCCCTGAGCGTTCAACTCTTCAATCGCCAGCAAGGCGCCATTTTCATTGTCCTTGCCTAAGTGCGCCTGCGGCCCGGTCATTGGTGCGACATGGCCCAGTTTGACAATCAGTTCAGGCTTGGCGACCGGGGCGGCGGGTGCTGCCGCCGGTACAGCAACCGGCTTCGGCTCTTCCTTCTGGCCGCAAGCGGACAGGGCAAAAGCAGCAACTACGGAGAGGGCAACTACGGAAAGCTTGGCTTGCATCGGTGTTTCTCCTGATCTCTGGGTGGGGGTTAAAAGTATGCGCTGATTGTCCGGAGGTGCGGAATACATGTCAATAACAAGCTGCTATGATGAAATGTATAGACATCCTGAAAGACACTGTTCGATGCGGCTCATTTCACGCTTGCGATTTCTCGTGCATCAAGCGGCGCGTAAGCTCTTTTCAATGCTGCCCCAAGGACGCCGACATGACATTTATCGCTCCTTTGTTGAATGCGACCCGGCACCCAACCAGCGGCTGGTGTTGAAGATTGCCGAAACCAAGGAAGAGCTGGAAGCCTGCTTCAAACTGCTGCACGACGCCTACGTCAGCAGTGGCTTCATGACGCCCGACCCTTCCGGCCTGCGCGTCACCATTTATCACGCCCTGCCGACCACCACGACGCTTTGCGCCAAGCTGGATGATCAGGTGATTGGTACGCTATCGCTGATTCGCGAGAGCGCTATCGGTTTTCCCTTGCAACGAATTTTTGACCTGACGGAAGTACGCGAAAAAGCCGGCTATATCGCCGAGGTTTCCGCCTTGGCCATTCACCCGAAATTCAGGCGAACCGGCGGGACCATTCTCTTCCCGCTGATGAAGTTCATGTATGAATACTGCACGACCTTTTTTGATACCCGACACTTGGTTATTGCGGTCAACCCGCGCCATATCGAAATGTATGAGTCGCTGCTTTTCTTCCGTCGGCTGAACGCGAACATGGTCGAAAACTATGATTTCGTGAATGGCGCTCCGGCGGTTGGCGCGACCCTTGACCTCAAGTACGCCCCGGAAATTTTACGCAAGGCCTATGCCCACAAATCGCCACGGCGCAATCTTTACCATTACTTCAAGGAAACCACGCTGCCGAATATCCAGATTCCGCGCCGACGTTTCTTCACCACCAATGACCCAGTGCTGACGCCTGACCTGATCAACTATTTTTTCAACGAGCGCACCACTGTTTTCGCTGACTTGAGCGAGCGTAAAAAAACCTTGCTGCATTTAATTTACGACCTGCCGGAATATCGCAAAGTCTTACCGCCGACGGCCAATATGCCTAGCGAAAGTCAGCAACGGCAACATCAACGCTTCTCGGTCAAATGTCCGGCGCGTCTCGCTATCTCGGATGATGAAGAGCCGATCAACCTGGAGATCAATGACGTCTCGCGCTATGGCTTTCATGCCCGGACCAGTCGCAAGGTACCGTCTAACCAATTTCTCACCGCGATCATTCGGCTGGGCGCCAACGAAACATCACGGCTCACCGTCCAGGCAGTCAATGGCTCGGACATTGACGACAAGCATTATTGTGGCTTTAGCATCGGCGAACCCGATCTGATCTGGCGAAAATTCGTCAATGCGCTCTACGCCGGGCATACTCACAATGACCTCGACCAAGCGACCCGTTTTCTACCGTGATCCATCAGCCACTTCCTGAAGCACTTTCCCTCGCCCTCAGCCAACATTTTCAGCAACGCTTTTCCCGTGGGGAGTCGAACTGCCTGCACCACGGCCGGGATGAGTCGGTCCACGAACCACAACCGCCGGATGGCGTCCTCCTAGCTGAAACAACCGACGAGGTTGTATTAGCGGTTCGACTCTGTGCGGAACATGGCGTCCCGGTCATTCCTTATGGCGTCGGCAGTTCGGTTGAAGGCCACGTACTTGCCCTACAGGGCGGCATATCAATTGATCTTTCCAGCATGAATCAGGTGCTGACAATCCACGCCGAAGATGGCGATGCAACAGTGCAGGCTGGCGTCACCCGCAAGCAATTGAACGATGCGCTGAAAGGCACCGGCCTTTTCTTCCCGATTGACCCCGGTGCCGATGCCACACTCGGCGGCATGGCGGCCACCCGCGCCTCAGGTACCAACGCCGTTCGGTACGGCACAATGCGCGACAACGTGTTGGCGACAACAACGGTGCTGGCTGATGGCCGGGTGATGAAAACCGGCGGCCGGGCGCGCAAGTCATCGGCTGGCTACGACCTGACCCGTCTGCTCGTTGGTTCGGAAGGCACGCTGGGCATCATGACGGAACTGACCGTCAAGCTTTACCCGATTCCTGAAGCCATTTCGGCGGCGGTGTGCACCTTCCCGGATATCGACTCTGCCGTACAAACGGTGATTCAGACGATTCAGCTCGGTGTGCCAGTGGCGCGGATTGAACTGCTTGACGCCCTATCGCTCAAGGCGATCAACCTGTTCAGCAAGACGACACTAGCCGAAGCGCCGACGCTGTTTTTCGAGTTCCACGGCAGCCCGTCCTCAGTCGCCGAGCAGGCCGAAACTGTGCAGGCCATCGCCGACGAACTGGGCGGTGCCAACTTCGAATGGGCAACCCGACCGGAAGACCGTAGCCGCTTGTGGCAAGCGCGTCACGATGCCTATTTTGCCTGCCTGCAACTGAAGCCGGGGAGCCGCTGCTTCCCGACTGATGTCTGCGTGCCAATCTCACGCTTGGCCGAATGCATTGCTGCAACCTATGAAGATATTGCCCAAGTCCATATTCCGATCGCCCTGTTCGGGCACGTCGGCGACGGCAATTTTCACCTTGTGGTGCTGGTCGACCGCAGCAATGCACAGGATATGGCCGAAGCCGCCTGGATCAGCCAGCGCGTCGTCGAACGCGCCATCGCCATGGAAGGCACCTGCACTGGCGAACACGGCATCGGGCTGGGCAAGCGCAAATATCTGCCGCTGGAACATGGCGAGGTTGCGGTGGACGTCATGCGGGCGATCAAAATGGCACTCGACCCGAAAAATCTGCTGAATCCGGGGAAAATTTTACTGCCCCAGGTCGAATAAGCGCAGATTTACTGAATTGCCATATTCAATCAGCCGGTCAGTCCCGTTAAATCCCCACCATGCCTACACTCAGCCTGAAACTCAAGCTAAGGCTGGGGGCCATCAGCGTGGCACCGGTCTTGTTATTGGCGCAGTTTTCGGGCAATTATCGGTATTGCGCGGCGAGCGCAACAGCCTTATTGAAGCGGAAATGACGGCAGAAGGTCAGGGCGGTGTCGGCAGCGGCTTCCGCTTCACATTGCAGTTCGGCCTCAGCCAACCAATCCCAAAGCTTTAAGCAGTTCGCCTCAAGCCGCTTGCCGGAACCACTGCCGGTCGGCACAATCAAATCTCCAACACAGACGTCGCCACCACCCCCGGCAGCGTGCTATCCAATCAGAGCCCAAAAGGCGTATTACCGGAGACAAGCATGAGCAACCCGGCTCAGTCAGCCGTCACGCTGGACGACAAATACACCCGCACGAACGGCCGCGTTTTTCTCACCGGCACCCAGGCGCTGATTCGCCTGCCCATGTTGCAACGGGAATACGATCTCGCTCACGGTTTGAACACCGCCGGTTTCATCTCCGGCTATCGCGGCAGCCCGCTCGGCAACCTCGACCTCGGCCTGTGGAAAGCAAAACAGCACCTCGCCGAGCACCACATCACCTTCCAGCCGGGCATCAACGAAGACCTGGCGGCCACCGCCGTCTGGGGCAGCCAGCAGGTCGGCCTGTTTCCCGGCGCCAAGTACGATGGCGTCTTCGGCCTGTGGTACGGCAAGGGGCCGGGGGTCGATCGCTGCGGTGACGTTTTCCGCCACGCCAATGCCGCCGGCTCGGCCAAACACGGTGGCGTGTTGGTCATTGCCGGTGATGACCATGCGGCCAAATCTTCCACCCTGCCGCACCAGACCGAGCATATTTTCAAGGCCTTGCTGATGCCGGTGCTTTACCCGGCCAATGTGCAGGAATATCTCGACTACGGCCTGCACGGCTGGGCGATGAGCCGCTATTCCGGCTGCTGGGTGGCCTTCAAGGCGCTGGCCGACACGGTGGAAACATCGGCCTCGGTGCTGGTCGATATTGCTGCGGTCAACATCGTTTTACCGACCGATTTCGCCCTGCCGCCTGACGGCCTGAATATCCGCTGGCCCGACCCGCCGCTGGTCCAGGAAGCCCGGCTGCTTAACCACAAGCTCTATGCCGCGCTGGCCTACGCCCGGGCCAACCAGCTTAATAAAGTAATCATCGATTCGCCCAACCCACGGCTCGGCATTCTGACCGCCGGGAAGTCCTATCTCGATGTGCGCCAGGCGCTCGACGAACTCGGTATCGACGACACGCTGGCCGCAGAAATCGGCATCCGCCTCTATAAAGTCGGCATGGTCTGGCCGCTCGAACCGATAGGCGTCCGCCACTTTGCCGAAGGGCTGGAAGAAATCCTCGTCGTCGAGGAAAAGCGCCAGTTGCTTGAATACCAGTTGAAGGAAGAACTCTACAACTGGACAGACACGCAAAATCGGGACGTTCGTCCGCGCGTCATCGGCAAGTTCGATGAAATCGGCGAATGGTCGCAAGGCAACTGGCTACTGCCGGCGGCTGGCGAACTGCCGGTGGCGACCATCGCCCGCGTCATTGCCGAGCGGATCAGCCGCTTCTTTACCTCGCCGACCATTGCCGCCCGGCTCAGGGTGATCGAAGCCAAACAGAAAGCAGCACTGACCCCGATCATCTTCGCCGAGCGCAAGCCGCATTTCTGTTCCGGTTGCCCACACAACAGTTCGACCAAAGTTCCCGAAGGCTCGCGTGCCGTTGCCGGCATCGGCTGCCATTACATGGTGACCTGGATGGACCGAAGCACCTCAACCTTCACCCACATGGGCGGCGAAGGCGTGCCCTGGGTCGGGCAGGCACCCTTTACCGAAGAAAAACACATTTTTGCTAATCTTGGCGATGGTACTTATTTCCATTCCGGCCTGCTCGCCATCCGCCAATCGATCGCCGCCAAGGTGGCGATCACCTACAAGATTCTCTACAACGATGCCGTTGCCATGACCGGTGGCCAGCCGGTCGACGGCATCATTAGCGTCGCCCGCATCACGCGCCAGCTTGAAGCCGAAGGCGTCGGCAAGATGGTCATCGTGACCAATGACCCAGCCAAATATTCAGAGATCACAGACCTCGCTCGACCGGGGGGAAATGCGGTCCCGATCCGCCACCGCGACGAACTCGACATGGTGCAGCGCGAATTGCGCCAGGAACCCGGCGTCAGCATCCTGATCTACGACCAGGTCTGCGCTACCGAAGCTCGCCGCCGGCGCAAACGCGGCAAGATGCCAGCGATCAGCCAGCGCATCGTTATCAACGAAGCGGTCTGCGAAGGCTGTGGCGACTGCTCGGTGCAATCGAACTGCCTCTCCGTCGTACCGGTGGAAACCGCCTTTGGCACCAAGCGGCAGATCGACCAGTCCTCCTGCAATCAGGACTTTTCCTGCGTCAAAGGCTTCTGCCCAAGCTTCGTCAGCATCGAAGGCGGCCAGTTGAAAAAAGCCGCGACTGCCGTGGTCGACGGTGAAAACTGGCCAAAATTGCCCGACCCCATCCTCCCCAGCACCGCCCAACCCTACAACCTGCTGCTCAACGGCGTCGGCGGCATGGGCGTCATTACCCTCGGCGCGCTGGTCGGCATGGCGGCGCACCTCGACGGCAAGGGCGTTTCCACCCTCGACATGACCGGGCTGGCGCAAAAATATGGCGCGGTCTTCTCGCACCTGCGCATTGCCGACCGCCCGGAAGACATCCACGCCGCCCGCATCGCCACCGGCGAAGCGCATGCCATTATCGGTGGCGATCTGGTGGTCAGCGCCAGCACCGAAGCCCTGTCGAAGATGCTCGAAGGGCGGACCAGCGCCGTGGTCAGTTGCAGCGAAACACCAACTGCCGACTTCACTCGTAACCGTGACTGGCACTTCCCGCTGGCCGGCCTCAAGCAACAACTAATAGCCACTCTGGGGACCGATTACACCCGCTTTATCGATGCCCAACATCTCGCCAGCCAACTGATGGGCGACGCTCTCTACGCCAACATGCTGCTCCTCGGCTACGCCTGGCAAATGGGGCTGGTCCCGGTTTCTGCCGGGGCTTTGGACAAGACGATCGAACTGAACGGTGCAGCCGTCGAAGCCAATCGCCAGGCTTTCCTCTGGGGCCGGCGGGCTGCGGTCAACCCGGAAAAAGTGGCAAAAATCGCCGGCCCCTTAGCCGGCCAACCCTTCGTTGAACAGTCACTGGAGCAACTGATTACCAGCCGGAGCGAACATCTGAACGCCTATCAGGATGCCATTCTGGCGCGGCAATACCGTGAACGCATCGCCGCCATCCTGCCGCTTGGCAACAATGCGGTGAGCCGCGCTGTTGCAATTCAATACGCCCGGCTGCTCGCTCCCAAGGACGAATACGAAGTCGCCCGCCTGTACACCGAGACCGATTTTCTCCGCAAACTCAGTGCGCAATTCGAAGGCGACCTGCGCCTGAGCTTCCACCTCGCCCCGCCCGGCATCAGCAAGCCCGGCCCGGACGGCCGGCCGAAGAAAATCACCTTCGGCCCCTGGCTACTTCCCGTCCTGAAATGGCTGGCAAAAGCCCGCCGGCTGCGCGGCAGCTGGCTCGACCCTTTCCGTTTTGGCCACGAAAAAGCCGTCGACCGCAGCCTTCTCAACGACTACGAAGCCGACCTCGACTTGCTCCTCAAAACCACCGGCCCGGCCACCGCCATGCTTCAGCTCGCCAACTGGCCGGCGGAAGTACGCGGTTTCGGCCCCATCCGCCAGCAAGCCGCCAAAAAAGCCGGGCAAGTGCGACAAACGGCAAGGGCAGCGCTGGTGGCATAATCGCGGGATGAATTCAATGCCCCGCCGACAATTCGCCCTACAAGGGGCGGCCGTTATCCTCGTTTTATCCTTCGCCTGGCCCTACTTCGGCTTTAGTGCCGAGGCGCTGCCCTGGCAACAAACCAGCCTGGCGATTGGCGGCGTTGCGCTGATTTTCGCGACCATCAGCCGACAACCCTGGTGGTGGCGGATCATTCACGCCGGCTTCATGCCGCTCATTTGGGCGACCCAAAGCCTGGCCATCGATCCTGGCTGGTTCCTGTTCGCCTTTGTCCTGCTCCTGTTGATCTATCGCGGCGCACTCTCCGGACAAGTGCCGCTCTATTTATCGAACCAGCAAACCGTCGGCGCGCTGGCCGAACTCTTGGCTGAACGCGGCCCCAGCCGCGTTCTTGATCTCGGCGCCGGCATCGGCAGCACCACCGTGCCGCTCGCCGACAACTTCCCCGACAGCCACTTTACCGGCGTCGAAAATGCCCCCCTTACCTGGCTGGCCGGCCGCTATTTCAGCCTTGGCCGGAGCAATATCGCCTGGCGTTGGGAAGACATGTGGCAAGTCAAGTTGCATGATTTTGACGTGGTTTATGCCTTTCTCTCGCCCGTCCCGATGCCCCGACTGTGGGAAAAAATCCAAGCTGAAATGAAACCGGGCAGCCTCTTCATCAGCAACAGTTTCCCCGTGCCGGGCGTCGTTCCCAGCCAGATTATCGACGTTGAGTGCACGCCGCCGCGCCCACTGTACTGCTACACGATATAAGTTTTGATGCTGCGAAAAAAGCCGGAAACTCTCGCCCTTTTTGTCGCACTCGTCAGCACCGTCGCCGTGCTCACGGTTTTTCTCTTCGACCTGGCCCTGACACGGCATCGCGACCTCGAAGCGGGGGAGCGTCGTCTACAGCATTTCAGCATCATGATCGCCGAAAACACCGCCCGCGCCCTGGAAGGGGTCGATGTCCTGCTCCGCGAAATGTCCAGCGACCTGACCAACAATCGCCCCGGCTGGGAAAACTGGGATCCAGCCCAAGGCTGGGAATACGTGGCACAACGGCATTCACGTGCCATGCCGCAATTGCGCGACCTGATCATTTTTGACCGTTACGGCAACCAGCGTTTCATTTCCACCTACTTCCCGCCGCCACACATTAACGTCAAGGATCGCCCCTATTTCGAAGCGCTGGAAAAAGGTGCCGAATCAACCACCTTCGGTCCCTACATTGGGCGTATTTCCGGACGTTACGGTTACGCCCTGGCCCGGCGCATCACTGGCGAGGGAAAACGCTTCGCCGGAATTGCCTTTGGTGCCATCGAACCCGGTTACATGCAGGAATTTTGCTGGGCCAACCGGCTGTCCGACGACGTTGAAACCGTGCTGATCAACACCAAAGGGCTGATCGTTGCCTCCTGCCGCCCCGCCGACATCAGCCGCCAATCACCCCTGATGGGTGCCCTAGCAACTGACGTACTGTTTGCCGGTAAGCTACGCGGCCTCGTCCCGGCCACCGGCGTGAGCAGCGGCAACGGCCTGCTCATTGCCGTTTCGCCCGTTCCTGGCTATGCCGACCTGCAGGTTTTCTCTGCCATTCCGGAAAGCACCTTGCTCACCAATTGGCACAGCCGGCTAGTGGAACTCAGCACACTCAGTCTGCTCATCACCATTGTTCTATTGGTCGGCGCCCTGCTCGTCCGCCGGCAGGTCCGTGACATGGCAGCGATCACCGCCGAACTGGCTGCCAGCCACGAAACTCTGGAAGACCGTATTCGCGAAGCGACGCAAGAACTGGCGGGTGAAAAAGATGCCGCCGAGCGAGCCAACAAGGCGAAAAGCCGCTTTCTCGCTGCCGCCAGCCACGACTTGCGCCAGCCACTACACGCACTTTCCCTGTTTGCCGCCGACTTACAACGCCAGGTACGCAGCGGCGTTGTGCATGAACAGGCGCGCCTGGCCGAGCAGATTTCCACCTCAACCAGCATCCTCGGTGAATTGCTTGACTCGCTACTCGACCTTTCCCGGCTCGACGTCACTGGGATCAAGCCGGAAATTCGTTCCTTCCCGCTTTACCCAATGTTTGAGCGCCTGAATAATTCGTTCCGCCGCGCCGCCACTGACCGCAACATCACCCTGCGTTTTCGGCCCACCCGATTTTGGCTGAATACAGACCCGGTGATGATTGAGCGGATGCTGGCCAACCTGATCTCGAATGCCCTGCGCTACACCCCTGTTGGCGGACGCATTCTGGTCGCGGCGCGGGGGCGCGGCAACGCGGTGCAGATCGATGTTCGTGACAACGGCGTCGGTATCGCGGCGGAAAATCAAGCGGCCATCTTCGCCGAGTTTTATCAGGTCGGCAACGCCGCGCGGGAACAGAACATGGGCCTCGGGCTGGGTCTTTCCATCGTTGATCGTCTGGCGCGGGCGTTGGACGTCAAGGTGCAGTTGCGCTCTCGACTGGGCGAGGGAACCAGCTTCGCTTTACGGATTCCTCTCGGCCAGCCGATTAACCACAACCTGCCGGAAAATCTGCCACCCGCCGCTGGCAAGGTGCACTTCATTGGCAACTCAAGCGACCTTCAGGCCTGCCGCAAGCTGGTCGAAAGCTGGCATTACACCATCAGCCAGGACGATGGCCTTAGCCCCAAACGGCCACCGTCAGACACCCTATTGATCATCGATGCCGACTTGGCAACGGCGGTCGCTGCCGAACAATCATCGGACGTACCGCTGATCGTCCTGAGCAAAAATACTGACCAGCCGCTACCGAGTGGCGCCCACGCCCTGCCGACGCCAGTGCGCCCGGCAAAACTGCGGGCGCTACTCAACCAGCTTCAGAAAACATTCCCGAAATCGATGCCGTAACGGGCCACGGTCACCAAGGCTTGGGTTCGGCTATTGACCCCGAGCGCCTTAAAAACAGCTGTCACATGGATTTTGACCGTCCCCTCGGAGAGTTCCAGTTGCTCGGCAATATCACGATTCGACAGGCCGCGGACCATCAGGCCAAGCACTTGAGCCTGGCGCGAAGTCAGCCCGACCTCTTCCGGTTGCACACTCACCCGATAGGGCGGCAAGGGAATCGCGTCATCCATTTGCGCATTGTGCTGGCCACTCGGGCGGAAAATATTTCCCGCCAGAATCTCGTTCACAGCGGCCAGCAGTGCCTCGCCGGAAAACGCCTTGGGAATAAAGCCGGAAGCGCCCAGATTCATCACCCGGGTAATCGTCGGCGTATCGTCAAAAGCGGAAACGACAGCAACCGGCATGGCAGGATAGCGCCGGCGCAGAATATCGAGACCGGCAAAACCATCAATCCCGGGCAGCGCGAGATCAAGCAAGAGCAGATCAAACTCAGCTTCGTTATCGAGTATTAAGAGGGCAGATTCAAAATCTGCACTGTCAAAAACCTGAACATCTTCTTCGATCTGCCCGAGCAAGCGAACCAAACCTTCGCGCACCAGCGCGTGATCTTCCACCACTAACAACCGCAACATACTTGTGTCTCCATTGGTCTGGCGCTAATTTATCACTTCGCATGATTAAGTGGTTTAAGATAAGGTAATCAAAACCAGACGGAGAGAGACATGTCAGACGAAAAAGTACACGACCCGCTCAATTTCATGCGCAACATGTGGGGCAATATGGGCTTTACGCTCCCCGGCATGGTGGCACCGACCTTTGATATCGAAGAACTCGACAAGCGCATCAAGGATATGAAAGCCGTTGAAGGCTGGCTGCGGATGAATCTCTCGATGCTGCAAATGACCATTCAGGGCCTGGAAATGCAGCGCACGACAGTGTCTGCGGTACAAACCATGGGCAAGATGGCATCCGATACGGCCAAATCGATGTCGGCGGGCCAGGAAGAGCCGGCGGCTGCGGTCGACGCTGAAAAAGCGGCATTTTCCGAAGCCGCCATGTGGCCGTGGCAGATGATGCAGCAGATGCGCGAGCAAATGCAGCAAAACGTCGAAGCTGCAACGCATTCGGCCGATGAAGCCGCTGCGGAGAAATCGGCTAGCAAGCGCAGCAAAAAGTAAGCAGCAATATTCAGCGCGCCAGCCACGCTGCCCAGAGCGGCAGCGTGAGCATTGAACCCAACGTCGTTGCCGAAATCAACCAGGCGACGCTGCGCCCATCGCCACCCATGCGCATGGCGAGAATGTAGGCCGACGACGCTGTGGGCAAAGCAGCAAACAAAACCACCACCTGGTAATTTAGCCCACTCAGGCCTAACTTCGCGCCGACCAAGAGCGCGATCAAGGGTAGGGCGATCAGTTTGACCCCGAGCAACCAGTAAGAAAAGCCCCGAACGCCGGGCGTACTTTCCAGCCGCAAGGCGGCACCGACAGTAATCAAGCCGAGGGCAATCGAGGCATCGGCGAGGCGGCCCAGAAATGCCTGCAAGGGTGCGGGCGGCACGAACCCCAACAGGTTGAGCAGAAAACCGGCCGCCGTTCCCCAGATTAGCGGGTTGCGCGCCACCTCGCGCCAAAGGCCGACCTCGCCATGGCGCGCCAGCATCCAGACGGAAACGAGATTAGCGACGGGTACGGCGGCACCGACAATCAAACCCATCGTCGCGATGCCCGGCGAGCCAAAAAGCATGCCGGCGACAGCGAGCGCAATGTAGGAATTGAAGCGGTAGGCGCACTGGAACATTGAGGCGTAAGTCAGGGCTGGCAGCTGACTAAACAGGCGCGGCAGAATGCCGAGCAACATGCCAGCAGCCATCGCAGAAAAGGCGGTACCGAGCAAGGGCATGGCAGAAGCGAGATCGAGCCGGGTCTTGATGATGGCGTTGATCAGCAAGGCGGGAAAAAGAATGAAATAAACCAGCTTCTCGACGCCGCTCCAGAAATGGTCGCCCAGATGCATCCAGCGCCGGATGGCAACGCCAAGCAGGATCAAGGCAAAGTCGGGAAGCAGGAGGAGTGCAGTGTTCATGACGGCATTTTATGCGCTGGCCGGGCACGGTCCCAACTGTGAATAGCCACAAGTTGCCTTGACCTTGGCCGGCAAACCCGAAATACTCAGCGCAGCAAGGAGAACAATATGAATTTCGAATGGTGGGTCTGGATTGTCGGCGGCATTGCCTTGATACTGGCTGAACTGGCGATTGCTTCCTTTTTCGTCATCTGGTTCGGACTCGGTGCACTGCTGGTCGGACTACTGATGCTGCTCGTACCGGAATTGTCGCCAACCGCCCAGATCGCCACCTGGACGCTGGCCTCGCTGGCGATGGTCGTGCTCTGGTTCCGGGTCTTCAAGCAAAATCTGCACAAAACCAGGGTCGGTATGGCCGAGGGTGAAGTGCTCGGCGAGATCGGTCTGCTGGTCAATGCCGTCGCCCCGTTTGAGCGTGGCAAGGTGCGCTTTCAAAGGCCGGTGCTCGGTTCCGAGGAATGGGTCTGTCTCGCCGATGCGGCCATTGCGGCTGGCGAGCGGGTCAAGGTGGTGGCGGTGGAAGGTAGTTATCTGAAAGTCAGCAAGGTGTAGTAGGGTCACAACATGGAGGTATCAAAATGGAAATGAGTGCAGGATTCGTCGTTGTTCTGGCCATACTGGTCTTTGCCGCCGTCACTATCGCCAAAGGGGTGCGGATCGTGCCGCAGGGCATGGAGTGGATCGTCGAGCGTCTGGGCAAATATCACAGCACGTTGAAGCCCGGCCTGAATATTGTCATCCCCTATATCGACAAGGTGGCCTACCAGCTAGTGACCAAGGACATCATTCTCGATGTTCAGGAGCAGGAAGTGATCACCCGCGACAATGCAGTGATCCTGACCAACGCCATCGCTTTCATCAAGGTGACCGACCCGGTCAAGGCGGTCTATGGGATTACCGATTTTTCCGAAGCAATCCGTAATTTGATCATGACGACGCTGCGTTCGATCGTCGGCGAAATGGAGCTTGATGAGGCGCTGTCCTCACGCGACAAAATCAAGGCCCGGCTGCGCGAGAGCATTGCCGATGAGGCGGTGGACTGGGGTTTGACCGTCAAATCAGTCGAGATTCAGGACATCAAACCCTCGCTCTCAATGCAGAAGGCGATGGAAATGCAGGCGGCTGCCGAACGCGAGCGCAAGGCCGTGGTAATCCGAGCCGAAGGTGCCAAGCAGGCGGCCATTCTCGAAGCCGAAGCACGGCTGGAATCCGCCAAGCGCGACGCCAATTCGCAAGTCATGCTGGCCGAAGCCTCGGCCGAGGCAATTCGCCGGATCTCGGCTGCCATCGGTGATAAAACCGGGCCGATGTCTTACATGCTTGGCGAAAAATACATTGCTTCTCTGGAGCGCCTGGGGGCTGGCGAGAATGCCAAGTTGGTCGTCTTGCCAGCTGATCTGCAGGAGGCCGTGCGCGGCCTGTTCGGACGCGCTGGCGGCCACTGATCGACTAGCCGAGCGCCCCGCTGGCCTGCAAAGCAGCAATCTGCTCGACCGAATAGCCGGCGGCGCTCAGGATAGCTTCGTTGTGTTCGCCCACTTTCGGCGCCGGCTGGCGAATTGAAAATTTGTAGTCGGACATTTTCAGCGGCGGCGCAAACTGGGTCAGGCCATCGACTTTCAGCACCATTTCCCGGGCGTTGACCTGCTCGTTGGCGAGCGCTTCTTCCGGCGACAAAATCGGCGTTACACAGCAGTCGACCGCAGCAAACAGGCTGGCCCACTGATCGCGCGACTGGGTGGCGAACAGTTCGGCTATTTCACGACGCAGGCTGGCATCCCATTGGCGCTTTTGCCATTCCGGGTGGCCGAGCACGACACAACAGGTTTTCCAGAACTTTCCTTCCAGCGCCCCGACCGCCATGTGTTTGCCATCGCTACAACGATAGGTGGCGTAGCACGGCAGGCCACCGGAAAGCAGATCCGTACCACGCGGTGCCGAGTGCCCGGCGTCATTCAGGCGCAGCATGGTGAAATAAGTGTGGGCGAGCACGCTGTCGGTCATCGAGACATCAATGTAACGCCCCTGCCCCGTGCGCTGGGCTTCGAGTACGGCGGCCAGGATGCCCATCGCCGCCGTCAGCGCACCACCCAGCAGGTCGGCGATTTGGAAATTCGGGATGGCCGGATTGCCGCCCTCGCTACCAATCTGGTCGAGCACGCCGGCGTAGCCGAGGTAGTTAATGTCGTGGCCGGCCAAGTCTTTGTACGGCCCGTCCTGGCCATAACCGCTGATTGAACAATAAGCAATTTTCGGGTTGACCGCAGCAACCGTTGCATAGCCGACGCCGAGCTTGTCCATGACGCCCGGCCGAAAGCTCTCGACAATCACATCAGCCTGACGCGCTAGGCGGAGGAAAATTTCGATCCCTTCCGGCTTCTTCAAATCGAGCCGCAAGCCCTGCTTGTTGCGGTTGATCATCCGAAAATAGGCACTATCTTCGCCCTCGCCAGTCCCCAGTGTGCGTGCGTAGTCGCCGACCTGCGGGTCTTCGATCTTGATCACGTCAGCGCCAAGGTCAGCCAAGTGCAGGGTAGCGACCGGTCCAGGCAATAGACGAGTCAAATCGAGAATACGGATACCGGCGAGCGGTCCTGGCCGGCTCATTCCGGACAAACGCCCAATAGATCAGCTTCTAGTTCTATTTCCATGCCTTTTTCCAGTTTGCGCTCGATAAAGGTGCCGCGATAGAGGCGGCCAGCATTGGCGGCGCGGATGGCGTGTGGCGTTTCCCATGCGGTCACGCGCAGGCGGACGACGCCGATTTGCTCATCACGTTCCGGCACATTTTCCGCTACACAAGGGAAGGCCTGGGCGTGACGATTGAATTCGTTGCGACTGTATTGCTCCATATTCTTGCCCGGCACCAGCGGGCATTTGCCAAGGTGGCGAGTCCGCACCTCGGCCGAGAGCACAGCGCCCTTCAGGTAGTAAACCGGGTCGGCAATAATCCCGCCGCTGCCGCCTTCTTCGTAAAGCACGCAAGTTCCGGCCTGCAGCAGCTCTGGCTGTTTGAACAGCAAGCGGGCTGAGGGCCGCAGGACAGGCTCGACAGCCAAGGCCGGTGTGATTACCAGTGCCAACACAACAAGAAGGATTCGCATAAAAATAGCCGGGTCAATAAACCCGACTATCTTCGATCACCTTGCCATCATTGGGCAAGCCCCCGGGCGCAGCAAAAGCCACTTCGCCACGCAATTTGGTTACTTCACGCAGGCTGGCACTCACTGCTTTGTCGAGCACCTCGGCGCCGGCCTCAATTTCGCAATGCAGAACCATACGATCCTGACCATTCGGATTATCAACAATCAGCCGCATGCGGTGGATTTCGGGATGACGGCGGGCAAGTTCGGCAACCTGCTCTGGATGCACAAACATGCCCTTCACCTTGGTCGTCTGATCAGCCCGCCCGAGCCAGCCTTTCAACCGGATATTGCTGCGGCCACAAGGCGATCGACCCGGCAGGATGGCTGAAAGATCGCCAGTCGCGAAGCGGATCAAGGGGTAATCGCTACTGAAAGTCGTCACCACCACCTCACCGACCTCGCCAGGAGCAACCGGATCGCCGGTACCGGGGCGAACGATTTCAACCAGCAATTCCTCCTCGACCACCAATCCCTCCTCAGCTTCGGTTTCGTAAGCAATCGCCCCGATATCCGCAGTTGCATAACACTGGCGCACCGTGATGCCGCGCTCCTTTAGCCAGTCGCGGGTGATGCCAGGCAAAGCTTCGCCGGAAACACTGGCTTTCCTCAAGGAACGGATATCCGCCCCCATTTCTTCTGCCTTCTCGACAATGATGCGCAAGAAGGACGGCGTACCAACGTAACCCTCCGGCTTCAATTCAGCCATCGCCTGCACCTGCTGCTCGGTCTGTCCAGTACCGCCGGGAAATACCGCGCAGCCGAGCTTACGAGCGCCACCTTCAAAAATAAAGGCACCGGGCGTGAAGTGATAGGAGAAGCAGTTGTGAATCAGATCGCCATTGCGAAATCCGGCGGCATAAAGCACACGGGCCATGCGCCAAGGATCAATATCTTTACCCTGCAACTCGTAAATCGGCCCCGGCGAAGCAAAAACCCGCTTCGCCTTGTGGCGCGGCAGCGAATTCAAACCGCCAAAAGGTGGCATCTTTTGCTGCAACTCGATCAAGTCGCGCTTGCGGGTTAACGGCAATTTCGCCAACGCTTCGCGGGTCGCGCACTCGAAGGGATTGATTCCGGCCAGAGTGTGGAAATAATAAGAAGTCGTTTCCTTGGCGTGCGCCACCTGACGGGCCAGCTTGTCCATCAAGTCAGCCTCGCGCTCCACCGGGTCGCGGGTTTCAAGCGGGTCGTAAAAGCTCATTTTGGTTTTCTCCGTTTTTTCGCGGTCGACCCTGGGGCCAGCAGTTGCTTCTATGGTCGTAGCAATGCGTTTAATAGTGAGTTTTGGTTTTTTGCCTAACACCACCGAAAAAGCCCTAGGCTGCAAAGTAGCCTCTCAGGGCAAGGCGGAGGCCGGCGCCGTTTGCTTTCTGCAAACAAGCCGGCCGACAACGCCGCCCTGAGAGGCGCACTTCAGCCTAAGAGAGCCAGCGTTTGCGGCGTCGGTAATGCTTGACGTCTTTGAAAGACTTGCGCTCCCCGGACGACAGCCCAAGGTAAAACTCCTTGACGTCCTCATTGGTCCGCAATTCCTCGGCATCACCTTCCATCACCACCCGGCCATTCTCCAGAATGTAGCCAAAGTCGGCATAGCGCAGCGCCACCATCGTGTTCTGTTCGGCCAGCAGGAAACTGACGTTTTCCCGGCTGTTGAGGTCTTTAACAATCTCAAAAATCTCTTCAACGATCTGTGGCGCCAAACCCATCGATGGCTCATCCAACAGAATCATTTCCGGCTTGGCCATCAGCGCCCGGCCAATCGCGCACATCTGCTGCTCGCCACCGGAGGTATAACCCGCCTGCGAGGTGCGCCGCGTTTTCAGCCGGGGAAAGTAGTGATAAACCTTTTCCAGACTATCCTTCAGTTCAGCCCGCGAAATCGAGCGGGTATAGGCCCCGGTCAGCAGGTTTTCCTCAATGGTCAGATGGCCGAAGCAATGCCGCCCTTCCATCACCTGAATAACCCCGCGTTTGACCAGATCATTCGGCGTCAGCTGATCGATCCGCTCGCCCTTGTATTCGACCGAACCCTTGGTGACATCGCCACGTTCGGCGTGCAGCAGGTTGGAAATGGCTTTCAAAGTCGTCGATTTGCCGGCGCCATTGGCCCCGAGCAAGGCAACAATTTTGCCTTTCGGCACGTTCAGCGAAACCCCCTTGAGCACCAGAATCACGTGGTCGTAGATGACCTCGATGTTTTTGATGCTCAAATAGGTGTCGACCGCAGCAGCGGCAATTTGTGTACTCATAGCTGTTCCCGAAGCATGGAAACCGGCTGGCGGTGGAGAAAACTACAGGAGTTTGCCCCGCCCCCAACCATCTCTCGACTTATTTTTCCTTCGAACAATCACGCGGCGTGATGCCCTTTTCCTTGGCGTACTGCTTGGCAGACGCCTTGAAAAGCGGGTGAATCAGCGCCTTGTTACCCTCGATCCAGCCCGAGACCGGCAACCACTTGGCGCCATCCCATTGCTGAATTTTGATCTTGCCGGAACCTTCATGGTTATCGCAGGAAGTCTTGATTTCCGGCAGCAGATCAGTCGCGCCCAGCGCCTTCAGGCGAGCATCGGTGATATCCAGGTTTTCCAGCGCCCAGCGGGTCTGTTCGCCGGTCATTGCCTTGCCTTTGCCGTACTTATCCTGCGCCTTGCGGATCGCTTCGACCGACAGCACAGCAGCGGAAACGCCCCGGTTATAAAGGATGGAACCGATCTTTTCCTTGTCCTGCAAATTGCCCTTGCCGGCACCGTAAACGACCTTCTCGATATCGGCGATCACCGGCACCTGCTTACCGGCGACGTTCCAGGTCGCCGCCATGTAACCTTTGGCCGCTTCGCCAGCTGGCACGACGTCTTCCTCAGAACCAGTCCACCACGAGCCAATCATCTTGTCACGCGGGAAGCCCACCTTCTGAGCCGACTTCAATGCCGTCTGGTTCATCACACCCCAACCCCAGAAGACGACGAAATCAGGCTTTTCTTGACGAATTTTCAGCCACTGCGCACCTTGTTCGTTGCCTGGGTGAGCCACCGGAATCTGTACCAGCGTGAACTTGTTCAGCGAAGCCTCAGCTTCCAGCGCGATGATTGCTTCCTTACCGTAAGCCGAGTCGTGGTACAGATAGACGATCTTCTTGCCAGCCAGATTGCCGCCGTTTTTGTCCTTGATGAATTTGATGATGGCCGAAGCCTGCATCTGGTACGTCGTCACCAGCGGGAAAGCGTAGGGGAAGACCGAGCCATCAACCGC
>Ga0136636_10000280_pt1 | contig 24682 bp, 19 predicted proteins | sample AntDrymUQ8522106_2_FD_104653 | JGI IMG/M metagenome (GOLD analysis project Ga0136636, IMG submission 104653) | Polar desert sand microbial communities from Dry Valleys, Antarctica - metaG UQ852 (21.06) | ecosystem: Environmental > Terrestrial > Soil > Desert | place: Antarctica: Dry Valley... | reverse complement strand
TCCTGCCCCTTATTGGCGGGTACATTTACCATTACAAACCAGTTTTCCTTACCATCGGGCGCCAGCCCTGCCTCCATTTTTGAGGTAATGTTGATATAAACAGTTGGATCGGAATGCAAAGTACCCGATTTGAAAATATGCTCAAATTCGCCTTGATAGTCCCCCGAAAAAAAGATGTTGTGCAAACCCAGCTCTTCGAAACTACGCCCTATGCCCCAGTAAAAAATCAAAGCACTGCTGCTGCGCTCCTGTTTTAAAACTTTTTGAGCCTGACTTTCCTGCTGTAGCAGGTGTTTGTAGGTAAAATATACATCCTGATTACTGACGACTATGTTGGCACTGTAAGTTTCTTGCCCCGATTGAATGCCTGTTACTTTTTTGCCTTCGGTTAAAATGCGGCTAACGGGGCAGTTGAAATGGAAGGTTACCCCACAATGCAGAGCTAATTTGTGCAAGGCGTTGGTAATGCTGATCATGCCTCCTTTTGGATAAAAAGTCCCTTCATTCATTTCGAGATGCGGAATCAGGCTCAACATGGCAGGAGCCTTGTATGGATTGCTGCCGTTGTAAGTAGCATAGCGGTTAAAAAGCTGTGTAGCTTCTGCAGTTTTAAACTGCCCTTTGTTGTACTTATGGAGAGAGGTAAATAAATATGCAGGCTTTACAGCACGCAAGGCATTGGTTATTTCACTAAAATGGAAATCGGCCGGCCGATGTAAAGAATGTTTTAAAAAAAGCGATCCTACCTGATTATACAGTTCTTTGGAATGTTGCAGATAGTCTGCTATAGCCTTTGGGTCTTCTCCTAAAGCTTGCTCCATTTCGCCAGCAAACCGATTTGTATCTGCCCATGCTTTTACTTTTTTACCATTGGCAAAAAAGTAATGACAAGCTATGGGTACCTGCTGATAACTAAAATAATCGGCAATATTTTTTCCTGCAAGGTCAAAAAGTTCCTCAATATGTTGTGGCTGGGTAAAAAGAGAAGGACCGGCATCAAAGTGATAACCATTTTGGCTAAAATCGCTTAGTTTTCCACCGGGGTAGCTGTTTTTTTCAAAAACCTGAACAGTAAAGCCCTGCCAAGCAAGTCGGATACTTGCTGCAAGTCCTGCCACACCCGCCCCAATTACAATGGCCTCTTTTTTCATAACTGTATAGCTTTCAAAAGTATCCCTAACCTTCCTGTAGCATTTCTGCCCCAGGGCTATGCTCGTTTTGTAAATATTCTTCGAGGTACGGCAATGCAATTTTAAACCAGGGGGTATAAGCACCCGGCTGACGGTTGAGATCTTCTTTTATTTCGGCCAGCGGTTTATAGCAATAATCAGATACTTCTGCCGGGTTTGGTTGTAAAGCGCCGCTATAACTACCTATGAATACATGATCGAATTCATATTCATACAATCCGTTTTCAAAGGAGGCCTGATAGGTAAAATGAAAAGCTTTTTTAATGGGGGTGTGTATGCCAAGTTCTTCTATCAGTCGGCGACTAGCCGCCATATCTGTTTTTTCATCGGGAAAAGGGTGACTACAGCAAGCATTCGTCCAAAGCCCGCCACTATGATATTTGCAGAGTGCCCGCCGTTGCAGCAGCATTTCACCTTGTTTGTTGAATAAAAAAATACTAAAGGCGCGGTGTAAATGTGGTTTACGGTGTGCAGCCATTTTTTCCATAGAGCCAATGGCTTCATCGCTTTCATTTACAAGCACTACGTATGTTTCCATGGTCAATTCTGTTTTAAAAAAAATAGGTTTAACGGGAATATTTTTCTTACAAAATATTCAATTGACTTCGTAAACCTGCCTTGGCAACAATTACGAGTTTGCCATATTTGGGGATACGGATTCTTTCTTCGAGAATACGCTCTGGATGTAACTTTTTTATCTTTTTAAAAAGAGAAAGATAATATTTATAGGCTACATATACCCCAAACCGGCTTTTGAGCGGAAGCCTTAATATACCTATGTAAGCGTTATCAAAATCCCGTTGTATATCCTGCTCTATAGATTGTTTTGCTTCTTCCGAAAAATTCTTGAAATCGCATCCAGGGAAATACATGCGCTCCATTCCTACAAAATCAGCCTTGATATCTCTAAGAAAATTCACTTTTTGGAAAGCAGCACCGAGACTGCTTGCCGGCGCTTTGAGGCTATTAAAAAGGGATTGATCTCCTTCGCAAAACACATAAAGGCACATCAGCCCCACTACTTCGGCACTACCATATATATATTCTTCGTACCCTTGCTGATCATATTCTTTTTGCTGCAGGTCAAATTCCATACTTTTAAAAAAAGCATCAATCAGGTGGCGGTCAATACTATAATCATTAACGGTACGCTGAAAACTGTGAAGAATAGGATTCAGGCTTATCCCCCTTTCAATAGCCTGATAAGTATCTCTTTTAAACTCCAGCAGCAATTGTTCCTTATCGTAATTGTGAAAAGTATCTACTACCTCATCCGCAAAGCGCACAAATCCATAAATGTTATGGATAGGCTCCCGCATCTCATGATGCAACATGCGGATAGCGCTGCTGAAGGAAGTGCTGTATAGCTCGGTTGTTTGCTTGCTACAGAGGGCACTAATAGTATGAAATAACTGCATCATAGGAATAAAAATACAAAAAAAAGGCTAATATGTCGAATCAATTAATCCTGCAACCACTTCGCCGCTTATAAGGCTTGGAGGCACTCCAGGTCCGGGAATCGTTAGCTGCCCGGTATAGTAGAGATTTTCCAGCTTTTTACTTTTGCAGGATGGCTTTAAAACAGCGGTTTGCAGCAAAGTGTTCGCAAGCCCATAAGCATTTCCCTTAAAGGCATTATAATCTTCTATAAATTCCGACTGTGCATACGATTTATAGAAAATAATATGGTCTGCAACAGATTGTCCGATGCGTTGCTCAAAACGTTTCATAATCTTATGAAAATAAGCATTTCGCAGGGTTTCATCGTCCCCGGTAAGCCCGGTGGCTACCGGAACCAGAAAGAAAAGATTTTCGCAGCCTTCGGGAGCTTGTGATAGATCGGTTGCCGATGTTACACTTACATAAAACAGCGGATCTTCCGGCCACTGAGGAGTTGTGTAAATATCACGGGCATGAGGGGCAAACGGTACATCAAAGAAAAGACTATGGTGTTCTACGCCTGTAAGCTTTTTATTAATACCAACATAATAAAGTAAGCAACTTGGTGCCATTACCCGCTTGTCCCAGTATTTGTCAGTATAACTGCGATACTCAGGAGGCAATAATTTGGTCTCTGTAAAATGATAATCTGCACCGCTAATGATAACATCGGCATGGAAACTGCCATTTTCTGTTTGTATTCCGGTGGCTTTACCATTGCTTATAATAATTTTTTGTACAGCCGCATTAAAATGAAAGGCTACTCCAAGAGAGTTAGCCAACCGATGCATACCGTCAACAATCTGGTACATGCCACCCTGCGGAAACCAGGTACCACCTTTGATGTCGGCATAATTCATGAGGCTGTACAAAGCAGGCGTATCCTCGGCAAGTGCCCCTAAAAAAAGCACCGGAAACTCCATAAGCTCCCTTATTTTAGGGTTTTTAAAGTGTTTGCCAAAATGCTTTTTGATGCTGGTAAACACGTCTAACCGAAATATACCTGAGATCAGTGCCGGGTCTAAAAATTCTTTAAGGGATTGCCCGGGTTTATGCACAAGATTATTGATACCTACCTCGTATTTGTAAGAGGCTTCCTCCATTACCTTATCCAATGCGGCGGCTGCACCGGGTTCTATTTTTTCAAGAAGTGCTTTGTAACTTTCGTAGTTAGCGGGAATATCCCAATAATCGTTTGGCCAATACACTCTGTATGAAGGATCCAGGCGGTTCAGGGTATAGTAATCAGTTACTTTTTTGCCAAACTGTGCAAAGTATCTTTCAAACACATCGGGCATCCAATACCAGCTTGGACCCATATCGAATGTAAATCCATTGGCTTTTAACCGTCGGGCTCGGCCACCGGGTTGCTCATGTTTCTCAAAAACAGACACAGACCAGCCTGCCTTAGCCAGAAAACTTGCCGCTGATAAGCCCGCAAATCCACTCCCAATTACTATTGCTTTCTTCAACAAGCGTATAAAAGATTTTAATTTTTACAAAAAAAATCCCGAAAATAAAAATTTACGGGATTCAATACTACAGAAAAACTTTAAATTAGTTGTAATTATCTTCTTTCAATTTGCGCTTTTAACAGCTTGCGGGCAAAGTGAATACGACTTTTAATAGTACCTAATGGCTCCTCCAGCATATCGGCTATTTCATGATACTTATATCCTTCAAAATAAAGTACGAATGGTTTTTTAAAGATGAGGGGCAATTCCTCAAGGGCGGCTTGTATTTCTTTCATCTTTATCTGACCTTCTGCCGCATTATCAATAGTAGTTTGATTGTAATTAATTAAAAACTCGTTGGGTGTTTTATCAAATATTGTATTTTGCTTGGACTTGCGACGATAATTATTGATAAAAATATTGCGCATAATGGTGTAAAGCCAGGCTTTTACATTGGTACCTACATTGTACTTTTCCCTATTAGCAAGTGCTCTGAATATGGTTTCTTGCATCAAATCCTTAGCCGACTCCTGATCTCTGGTGAGAGTAATAGCGAATGGCTTTAAGAAATCAGTATTCTCAAGGAGCATTTTGTCGAAATCTATGGTTGACATAAATAATTCTGTTTAAATGATGATAAAGTAAAGCTAAACAAAACTATTTATAAATGGCAAATAATTTGTTTAATAGTCTTTAATGAAATGATAAACAAAATATTTTATGATCTAATGCATTGTTTTTTAATCTTTTATGCAAAATGAAAAATAAAGAAAAATTTTTGAAATCCATAGTTTTTTTGCGTAAAAAGCAAAAATCATACAAATTTTATCCTCTACGAGATTTATTTAAACAGGTCTTTAATTGGGATTTGCCCCTGATAAACGACGAATCCAGGTTTTTTTGACGGCTTTTTATAGAACTTTTATTTTAATAAGCGGTGAACAAACTCCGGGTTGTTTTATCTTGATTTACGGGTAATTTAGGCACAAAGCCTATACATTTCCCTGTCAGAATTAACTTTATGCAGGCGGTTTTAAAAAATATTCAAGTAGTCATTCATTATAATTTGTTTAAAATATGGTATGCTTTATCAACCCTTTGCATACAAAAGTGGAGCTTTTGGCTCCACCTGCCTTTAGCTTATAATATATAGCCTTATCACAATGTAGCCCATTAAGGTAACATCATTTTTTTCAGAATAAAGGTTGCAAACCCGACTTAAAATGCAGGAAAGAGCAAACGTAAAGGAGATGGCAATAAGAATAATCAGATTGAAATTATACTATTATAAAAATGGCCGGAAATTTTAAGTTTCCGGCCTGTGTAAAAATTTTCTCTGACAATTGCTATAAAGATGAAATATATTCCATTACCTCATTGAGGCTCTTTTTAAAATGAACACCATTTGGTGCTTTCTTCTTGTAATTCTGCGTTACCTGTCCAGAAATAATGACAGGGGTCGTTTTTATTTTGGTAGATATATTATTTAAAAACTTGTCGAAATTAAAGTTGTGTGCAAGTGAGGTGAGGTGAGCATAGGCGAAATCAGGTTTTTTAACATTTACTACAAATTCCACATCATTTACCGGAACATTGGCACCAAGATAGTAAACTTTAAGCCCTCTGCTGCGCAATAAATAGTAGATAAACAATAAGCCAAGTTCATGATGTTCTCCTTCGGGCAGAAACAGTAAAATAGACTTATCTATTTGAATTCGGGTATTGCTGCTTTCAATTCCTACTATCAATTTTTGGCGAATAATATTGGTAACCAAATGCTCCTGAGCGGGGTTTACATGATTGGTAGCCCATAGAATCCCTATTTTTTCCAGAAAGGGAAAGATAATCTGAGTAATGCTACGTTCAATGCCGCGAGCCATAATGTAATTATCAAGGATAGATTCAAACTGCTCTATATCAAGATCCACCATGCACTGAATCAATTCATTAATGATGCGCTCTTGCTGAGCCTGAACTTGTGAAAGCGATAAAATGCGATCTTTAATTTCTACATCTTTCATTTTGTCAATGTGGGAGATTTTAAAACCGTATTTATTTAAAAGGGCAACATTCAGGATGGTTTTTAATTCTTCGTTATTATAAAACCGAATATTGGTATCAGTACGCTGAGGATTTAAAAAGGAGTAGCGTTGTTCCCATATCCTTATGGTATGCGCTTTAATGCCCGAGAGGTTCTCCAAATCTTTAATAGTGAAGGCATTCATAATTAAAATGTTGAAAGCAAAAGAAATTACTGATTTTTATTTTTTAACAGTTAAAGACTTTTACACGTATAATGGCGATCCAAAATAGGTCACCAGTATAAAACATAGTGTTTAAAGAAATTGTTGCAAAACACAAAATTAAAATTTTGTAAATATCTTCATGTATTGGTCATAGCCACTTCGCCCTTTACCTCATCTTTTCGTGGTTAGCATATTACATATTGTAAAATTTGCGGTACCAATCTACAAATTTTCCTACCCCTTCCCGCACAGTAGTAGTTGGGTTGTATCCCATTTGCTGGCTTAGCGTGGTTACATCGGCATAAGTTGCCGGTACATCTCCCGGCTGCATAGGCAACATTATTTTTTCTGCTGTTTTACCTGTTTTTTCCTCAATGGCTTCAATAAAATCTAGCAGTTTCACTGGTTTACTATTGCCAATATTGTAAATGCGGTAAGGAGCTTTGCTACTATCCGCTTCGGGTTGATTACCATCCCAATCCGGGTTGGGTTTTGCCGGGTTACTAATGGCAAGGAATACGCCTTCTACAATATCGTCAACATAAGTAAAATCTCTTTGCATATCGCCCTGGTTGAAAACCTGAATGGGTTTGCCTTCGAGGATAGCTTTTGTAAAAAGAAAAAGAGCCATGTCTGGTCGGCCCCACGGGCCATAAACGGTAAAAAAACGCAACCCGGTGGTAGGCAAGCCAAAAAGGTGGCTATAGGTATGCGCCATCAATTCATTGCTTTTTTTGCTGGCGGCATATAAGCTGATGGGGTGGTTGGTTGATTGCTTTTCTGAAAAAGGAATGGTTTCATTGAGTCCATATACGCTGCTGCTGCTGGCATACACAAGGTGGTGGATGTTATAATGCCGGCAACATTCCAGCAGGTTTACAAACCCCATGATGTTGCTTTCGGCATACACATGCGGATTGCTAAGGCTATAGCGTACCCCTGCCTGTGCAGCAAGGTTAACTACTACATCAAAGTGAGGACTGTTTTTGAAAAGATTTTCCATGCCCTCCCGATCGTCTAGCTTTAGCTGTATAAAACGGTAATCTGGGTTTAGGGAGCTTGCAACTGGCTGATTGTATTGCACAGCTTCCTGATTAATTCCTGCTGCTTTCAACCGGCTATATTTCAATTTGGGATCATAATATTCATTAATAGAATCTATGCCGGTAACCGAGTAGCCTTCTTTAAGCAAACGATTTACCAAATGGAAACCAATAAATCCGGCGGTGCCTGTGACAAGTGCATGCATGTGATGTTGATCTTGATGAGCGCAGCAAATTTAGGCAGCTTAATTGGGTTATTGAGGTAGTATAGCAGTTTCCCGTTGGCTGTACTCTTCACAAACCCTTCGAATGCCATCTTCCAGTGATATTTTTGCCTGCCAACCCAACTGACTGAGTTTGTTAACATCCAAAAGCTTCCGGGGTGTTCCATCGGGTTTTGTGAGGTCGTGTACAATATTTCCTGTGTATTCAATCTCTTTTTGTACCAAAAGAGCCAAATCAAGAATGCTGAGGTCGTTACCTACGCCTACATTAATCGGACCAGGTTCATCAAAATTTCGCATCAGGAAAAGGCAGGCCTCGGCAAGGTCATCTACATGCAAGAATTCACGCTTAGGGCTGCCGGTTCCCCATATCACAACTTCGGGGGAGCCATTACTTTTAGCTTCAAAAAATTTGCGTATCAGTGCAGGCAAAACATGGCTGTTGTGAAGATCGTAATTATCGTTGGGACCATATAAATTGGTAGGCATAGCCGATATGTAAGAGCAGCCATACTGAGCCCGGTAGGCATCACAAAGTTTTATCCCTGCAATTTTGGCAACGGCATAAGGTTCGTTGGTAGTCTCCAGCAATCCGGTTAGCAACGATTCCTCCTTCAAAGGCTGTTCTGCTAATTTTGGATAAATACAGGAAGAACCCAGAAAAAGCAATTTTTTTACACCATATATATAAGAGGAATGAATGATGTTAGATTCAATCATCAGGTTTTCGTACAAAAATTCTGCCCGATAGGTATTATTGCTCAGGATACCCCCCACTTTGGCAGCCGCCAGAAAAACGTAATCGGGTTTTTCGTTTTCAAAAAAATTTAAAACGGCCTGTTGATTGCGTAAATCCAGTTCAGCAGAGGTCCTAAACACAATATTCTGATATCCTTCTGTCTGTAAGCGTCGATAAATAGCAGAGCCTACCATCCCTCGATGGCCAGCTATATAGATTTTGGTATTTTTTTCCATTTGATATGATTCCTGATTATAAAAATGAGAGCTGTTTATTCGTATTAGTTGAGGATATCGAAACCATGTTCTTGCAAAAGCTTTTCTTTTTTGAAAATATCCAAATCGCTTTGAATCATTTCCCTGATGAGGCTGGCCAGATTATGTTTTGGAGTCCAACCCAATTTTTCCTTTGCTTTTGTAGCATCGCCAATAAGCAGGTCCACCTCGGTAGGCCTGTAATAACAGGGATCAATGGCTACCACTTCTTTTCCTGTAGGAAGTTGAAAATCGGGATAGTTACAAGACTCAACAGTTGCTATTTCCTCTGATCCTGATCCTGAAAATGAAAGATCAATGCCAACTTCGGCAAAGGCTTTTTTAACAAACTCCCTTACATGTGTGGTTATTCCAGTGGCAATCACAAAGTCTTCAGGTTTTTCTTGCTGCAGCATCAGCCACATGGCTTCCACATAATCTTTTGCATGGCCCCAGTAGCGTTGCGCATCCAGGTTGCCTAGGTACAATTTATCCTGCATGCCCAATGCAATCTTAGCTACCCCACGGGTAATTTTACGGATTACAAAAGTCTCGCCCCTTAAAGGGCTTTCATGGTTAAATAAAATACCATTACAGGCAAACATATTATAGGCTTCGCGGTAGTTGATAGTAATCCAGTAAGCGTAAAGTTTAGCCACCCCATAAGGGGATCTTGGATAAAAAGGGGTGTTTTCGGTTTGTGGAACGGCCTGCACCAATCCATACAATTCGCTCGTACCTGCCTGGTACACTTTTGTTTTTTGTGTAAGTCCAAGCAACCTAACCGTTTCCAGAATGCGAAGGGTTCCTATTCCATCGGCATTGGCAGTGTATTCCGGGGTTTCAAAACTTACCTGCACATGGCTCATGGCCCCTAAGTTATATCTCTCATCGGGCTGTACTTCCTGTTCTATACGGATAAGGTTGGTGCTGTCTGTCAGGTCGCCATAATGCAACTTAAAATGTACATTTTTTTCATGTGGATCTTGGTACAGGTGGTCGTTACGGTCAGTATTTAAAAGAGAGCTGCGGCGTTTGACGCCGTGCACATTGTATCCTTTTTCAAGCAGAAATTCGGTGAGGTAAGCGCCATCTTGTCCGGTAACACCTTTAATGAGGGCTGTTTTCATGGTTATCTCTATTTCTTGCATATTTTTATATAAGGTAATTAAATTAAACCTAAACAGTGCCTGGGAGTAAGAATATATGATTGTTGCCTTCTTTTAAAGGATTAAGCTTTCTTTCTAGCACTCAATAAATTTAATACAAAATGCAAAATAACTTAAAAGACCAAAACAGTTTGATCTCCTTTCGACGGGAGCTTATTTTGTATCACCCGGGCGTAAAAGATATTGGGATAATTTACGAAGGGGTTTCATGAAATTAATCAACGGAAACGGTCGAAGGTCATTTACATGCCAAGCGAGCCGGTCATTACTATTTGCTTTCATACGCCTTGAAATGGACCCATTACTGACGCCTCCCCTTCGCATTTTCACAAGAATCTGGGGAATATATACTGTTTTAATTTTATGTTTAAATAATGCCCGGAGCATAAATTCATAGTCACCTGCAGATCCTAAGTCTGTTCGGTAACGACCTATTTTATTTAAACTATCTTTTCTTATATAAAAAGTTGGATGTGGCGGCATCCATCCTTTTCGCATTTTTGCTTTGGTAAAATGCCCTGCTCTCCAATACCTTGTAATCATATCAATACTGGAGATATCTACATAAACAAGGTCACCATAAACCGCTTCCACCATTGGATTGTTGTTAAAAGCATTCAAAATGTGCTGAATTGACATTGGATCCTCTAACAAATCATCTGAATTTAGGATCCCAATTATTTCTCCAGAGGCTAAATCAATACCCCGGTTCATGGACTCATAAATTCCCAGTTCTGGCCTTATTTCAATTTGCTTTATTAATGATGAATATTTATGTAAAATCTCAAGGGTACCGTCAGTAGATCCACCATCTACTATGATTGACTCAATATTCACGTACTTTTGCGCTTTGATGCTGTCCAAACAATAATTTATGGTTGTAGCGCTGTTAAGGCAAACTGTTATTATGGAAACTTTTTTCACTTATCAAAAATAATTACTCCTGTTCAATAATTATAGTTTGTTTTATACCAGAAGATTTATTAATCGAAAATTTACACTTTAATAGTTTTTTCTAATGAGTTTACCTAAAATATCAATAATTACAGTGGTTCTTAATGGAGAAATCCATTTGGAAAGATGCATCAACAGTATACTGGGTCAGCAATACCCTGATTTGGAATATATTGTTATAGATGGTGGGTCAACAGATGGTACTTTATCAATTTTAGCCAGGTATCAGGATCGGATTAATAAATTGGTATCGGAAAAGGATAGGGGTATTAGCGATGCTTTTAATAAGGGATTACTATTGGCTACAGGCGAAATTATTGGAATTATTAATGCAGATGACTGGCTGGAATCAAATGCTTTAAGGGAAGTTGCAGCGGGGATTGAAGTGAATTCTGAAATATTTTATGGCCATATTTTACAATGGTTTGGGAATAAGGCAACTGAAGCTTCTGCAAATCACTTACTACTAAAAAAGAGAATGACTATAAATCATCCGGCTGTTTTTGTTCGCAAAAAAGTGTATGACCAAATTGGCTATTTTAATGAAAATTATAAAGTCGCAATGGATTATGAGTGGTTGTTGCGCTGTATAAAGGGGAAAATAGTATTTCAATACACGGAAAAAGTACTTGTGAATATGAAAATGGAAGGGATTAGTATGAGACACTGGAAAGCTGGACTAAAGGATGTTAAAATAGCAAAAGACTCTATTTTAGGGGGTTCTTTTAATTCAACATTCTATTTTTATTATCAGGTTTTTGCCACTTATTTATCACTTTCCTTACACAACTCAAAGTTTGAAGGCTTGCTGCGACTGTACCAATTATATTTTTCGCCAGTAAAAAAAAGAGAATTAATCAGTATATCTAAAACTAAATGATACTTTCGAAAAGTTTTATATAATCCGAAGTAATTCGTTCCCAACTGTAATATTGCCTAATTCTATTTTTTGAATCTTCACGATACTGTCTTTTCTTTTCATCTGGTAATTGCTCTGTTTCATTAATCATGTTTGCAAGTTCATTTGCATTGGAAAAATACAGTTGGTTCTTATTAGTAACCTCCTTATTGAAAATGTTATCATGACAAATACATAAATTACCACAACCCATTCCTTCCAGTAAAGATGGGTTGGTGCCTCCTACTGAATGCCCATGTAAATAAGCATAGGCATGTAGGCGAACACTCTGCAGAATTAATTTATCATAAATAGCATCCAGAAAAACTACGCCAGAGGTAATATTAAATTTTTTTAGTCTTTGGTAGTAGAAATTATGTGTTGTACTCCCCACAATTACCAACTTTTTTCTGCTTTTTGATTGAATATATCCTTCAATCATCATAATCAGATTGTTTTCAGGTTCGAGGCGAGCAACAATAAGATAATAGTCGTTTGGTAATAAGCCTAAAGCTTCAAGTTTTTTTTCACTTTCAAATATTTCATCAATTAGGGGAGCTCCGTACTCAATAGTTGTTACTTTGGCGCCTCTCGGATAATTCAAACCCCAATACTGTTCAATACCTATACTGTCTGTGACCACAATATCAGACCATTTTGAGGCAAAATATTGAGAATAATGAAGGTATTTTCTTTTAAAAAATGACCATTTGGATCTGAGGCTTTCAATGCCATCTGAATTGGTAATGAGAACCTTCTTAAATATAAAGTTTAGCCAATAGAAGTAGGAAGCGCCAGTACTGGTTACGATAAGAATATCATTTTCTTTAAGACCCTTGTAAAGAGAAAGCAAAAAGTAAAGTACCTGATTATCAGACTTTTTTATAGGCATATATTTCAGTCTTACAGACTGAAGTTGAGGTTCTGAATAACTTCCTTTGTCACAATATACCGTAACATCGTAACCTTTTTTTTGCAATCTGACCGATAATTCCTCAGCAAAGGTCTCAAACCCGCCATAAATTGCAGGAATTCCGCGGGTGCCTGCAATACCTATTTTCAGTGACGACATTTCTTGAGATTTTAATTCTATTTTTTAACTCAATTACAGATTTATACTTGAATTTGAAATTTTTTGTATATAAAATGATCCAGGTTCCCTATCAGTAGTAAGGTGCAAACAGGCATTGGATAATTCAATCGGGTACTTATGTTTAAGGTAATTTAAACCACCAATAATTTTCCATTCAGGGTTAAACATTAAAAAGGCTTCTAGCAAATATTGTTCATTCCAGAATTTAATATCTTCTTTTAACCATTCTTGAATATAATCTCTCGGTGAAAATATGTCATGAATGTGAACAATCACGCCTGTTTTCAGACAAGGTAAGATGTTGAATATTTCCGTGATTACATCTCCCTGTGGCCTTATTATATGCGAAGAGTCAATAAAAAGGATATCATTAGCTTCTAATTGAAGAAAAATGCTCAAATCTACATCCTCAACTTTCTGGCGTATTATCTCAATTCCCAGTTTTTCCAACCATGCCATTTCATAAGGCTCTATGCAAATGTGAAGACAAGCATGATTGGGATCCTCGGAAGTGTTGTATTTTAATGCCAATCTTGCCAGGTTGGTTGAATGTCCAGAACCTATTTCAATGATCTTTCGTGGCTTAATATACCTGATCAGATTATACCATATTTCCGCGTCCCCCGATTCAAATGAATTATTTCCAAAGTAATATTCAATTGGAGAAGTAAAGGTGGTTTTTAATTGTTTTAATTCATAACTGAAGGTAAACTCCTTTAATAAAAAGAGTTGTTCTGCATCATTCCAGTTAATTCCTGATAATTGCCTTGGTTCATTGAGGTTTTTTTTTAGAGTTGAAAAATTAAATTGTGGCTCATAATAGTGATCTACCAAAGGATAAATACCAATCTTAAAAAAAATTTCTTTTGAAAGTTGCATATCTTTTATCCCAGCCCTACGTACTATTTTCAGGCACAGGCTTGAAAGTAGCACAAAAGGGCTTAAGATAATATCAATAAACATTTTGGTAAATTTTATTATTAATTGCTTCATGTGGAGGGAAAATGTTTTGCGTTTAAAGAAAAAATATCATTTTTAAAAGGTAAATATATTCGAAACCTTCTTACGGAATTAAAATGGTACTCATAAGTTTTTTTTCAAAATTTTCTTCTTTAAAATCCAGTCCTGAAATCCTTGCCCCTTCAGAAAGTCTGTTGTATATATCTGGACTTGATCCTAAAAGATAAAGCTTGTCAATAATAAGACTGATTTGAATAGAGGAAATCAAATAACCATTTTCATTTTCTTTTACAAACTCGGTGGGACCCCCAACAGGCGGAGCAATTACAGGCCTGCCACAGGCAAAGGCTTCCAATAAGGTTAATCCAAAGGTTTCAACAAATTGTCCGGGTATCGAAAGGTTGGTAACCAAATCAGACCAGATGAAATGTTCTTTCATATTTAATTGATTGAAAAAAATTTCCAGATTCGGTAGCTCTGGAGAATTTTGTTTGAAATCACTGATCTCTGCCGAATTCGCATTTAAAATAAGTCTGAAGTTATATTCAGGTACAGATCTTGCAATTTGAATAAAATTATAAATCCCCTTGAACGGTTTTAACGAGCAGGCCATCAGAATTTTAGGGCCATTTGATTCGAGATTCCTTTTTTTGGGAGGGGGCAATGCATAAAAACTTTTAGAGACGGTGTTATAAAGTACAGTACCGGTTCCAAGAGCCTGGCCAAAAGAAGACATAGTATAAGCTGAAACAAAGATTTTTTTAAGATTTAATTTTCTCAGGATTTTGAACAGAAATGCCTGTAATTGCTTTTGGGCATTAAAAGGTTCATGAATATGGCAAATGGTATTTTGGCCCCGGATTTTTCCCGCCAAAACGGCCCCAATGGATAAGACTGTATTACAATAAAGAAGGTCACCTTGCCGAATTTTCAACATCAGATAAACAAATACGTGCATTTGGGCCTTCCAAAAATGGAAAAAGGTTCTTAACTTGCTCTTATGCCACTTATATGGTATAATTTTATAATGTACCCCATAAATATCTCCTAAAAATCCATCTTTATTTTCCTTGGAAGATGTAAGTATGTAAACAGTATAATTATGTTTTAAAAGGCCAGCAACTACATGTTGGCAAATATTGGGACTACCTGAAAAGTCATTTAGTAAATGAGAAATGAAAACCCTCTGAGATGTATTTTTCATGTGGTTTCTTCTAAATTATTGGCTTTTTGATTCTCCCGCTGTTGTAAATAAAAGCGGCAACTGTAAAAAAGGGTAATAAATATCCACATAAGTTGGGTATTGAAATTGGCATTTATCATTACAAATATGGCAAAAATACAAAACACATCCAACCTTCCGGCACGTATATTTCCTAAAAGGAAAAAGCAAAAGGCAATAAAGGTGATTACTCCATAATCAAATAATAAAAATGGTAGAGCACCTCCAGGGAAATTAAAATCATCTTCAAGCCCCGGCATAAGCCGAGAAATGTAAATAGTGGCGTAATCCACCCCATGGCCTAAATAGAAATTCAGATTACCCGGGTCAGCTTGTAAAAAGTAGAAATAATTAGGGATTATCCTAAATGCTCCGCTTAAATCAGTTGAAATAAAGGAATTGGTAAAGTCTTGGAAATCCAACTCTTGTACGAGGATTACCAAACGATTTTCAGATTTAATATTCAACAGTATGGTTATAGCTATAAAAGAAATAATAATTAGAAAATATACTCTTTTTCCAGCTAAAAAAAGCAATATTACCAGCACTACAAGGGCGATAGCGAGAGAACTATTGAAGCAAATAAACGTATATAATGCTGGAATCCAAAACCTGATAATTTCAATAGATTTTCTAAAAAGATAAAAATATACTATCATGATGATGGCAAGAATAGTGGCTCCATACGATGGTTCGGAGGAAAGTGAATTAATCCGAAACCAGGATAGGGTTCCTAAAAATTCTTCCGAAAACTCCGGATTCAAATTGATGATAGGAAATCCTGAAACAACGGCTACCTGTTGCATTAACATTACTATCAGGAAAGCATATACCATAATTCGCAATGCTTTTCCAAAATCATTTATTGAAAGATAGCGTGTCAGGTTTGGTATAGTCAGGCAAAACGAGAATAAAAAAAACAAAGAGTATAAAAAGGAAGAAATGCGTGATACATTAAAATGGACTATAAAAGAAAGTGAATAAACCCCAACCAGAATTAAGAAATATGTGGAATAAAATACCCTAAATTGCTTGGGATCAATTAAAAAAAACAATATTATCGAAAGTACTGTAGCAACGAGAAAGAAGGAATTGATACCCACATTATAAAAAGGCATTAAAACAGTACTCAGGGATAAAAGGTAGAATACTGAAATAACTCTTCCTATCGAAAAAAAAATGCTGTCTATCTCAATTGTTTCGGTTTTTAAATTCATTAATTGCCTTTATTTAAATATTTGCCGCTAAGAAGATATCTTTGTCTCCGCAAATTAAATCGACTTCACCTTATTAATGTAACTAATTTAAAATGCCAATAAAGCAAAATATTCGTAAAACGCTTCTTTTCTTAGCTTATTCTTTAAATTTTCCTTTTGCAAAATGGGTACTTTCTCGTTATATTGACCAAACGGATAAATATCGTCAGCTTTTATTTGATAAATTTGAAATTAATAAGGTATTAGATGTAGGTGCAAATATAGGTCAATATGCAAAACGTTTACAACACGCCGGATTTAAAGGACACCTTATATCATTTGAACCAATTAATCCAATTCGGGAATTACTCGCCAAAAGTGTAGTACTTTTCAATAATTGGCAATTACTCGAATTTGCCCTTGGAGATCAGAATCAAAAGTCAATCATAAATATTTCGGGCAATACTGCAAGTAGTTCTGTATTAAAAATGGAAGTACTTCATGAGTTGGCTGCTCCTGAAAGTATTTTTGTAGGTACGCAGGAAATTGAAGTAAGAACCTTGGACTCATTATTTGATACTTTGGTTGAAGCCTCCGATAAGGTATTTCTTAAGGTGGATACACAAGGTTATGAATGGCATGTGCTGCAAGGTTCCTTGCAGAGTCTGGAAAAAGTCTGGGGATTAGAGCTAGAAATTAGTTTTGTTCAATTGTATCATGGGGAACATTTGTTTCCTGAATTATACGAATTCTTATTATCAAAGGGATTTCAACTTTACAATATTGAACCCATGCTTAGGGACCCGCATTCGGGGCAGCTATTGCAAGCAGATTGTGTTTTCTTTCGTTCAAATACCTGATGGCTCGGGAAAAGCTCAGATTTTTTGAGTATTAGGCATTATAATAATCTTGGATATCTAAATTTCCATTTAGAGATTGCTTTATTTTTAAAAAGGAGAAAATAAAGCTCAATCCAGATCAATAAAATATGGGTAATTTCACATTTGATAATGCATTTTTAATAATTTGAGTTGTACCCATGTAGTCCTTGGGGTACTCAGACCTAAAGTTACTGATATGAAATATTTTCAAGCAATCCTCCTCAATTTTACTTTAATAGGGTTTGGAATTTATAATCCTTTCGTCTCCTTAGCAAAAAATCCAGATTCTTTTAGGGGTTGTTTGGTTTCCGTATTAAATTTTGGAGCCAAAGCAGATGGTGTAACCGACGATACGGAGGCTTTTTATAAGGCGATTAAATTTGCTTCAGGAAGAACTGTGGATCTTGAAGGAAAAACTTATGCGGTAAATCTCGAGTTCACAACTGGAAATTTTAAAATTGATGGACAGGATGCGACCCTTATTCCAGCAAATGAAAACAAAGCAGTAATTAGTTTATTGCCCCAAAAGTATCTCTATGATATGTTTCTGAGTAATATCCATATAAGAGGAAAAAATTTTAAACAAGACGGTATTTACCTTTTCAATAACAGTATTGAAAAGGGTGCGGATTTTTTATCTTTTGAAAACCTGGTAGTAACTAATTGCAGATATGGGTTGAATGTAGAGGGAAGAAGTATCTGGAATAAAATCAGAAACTGTCGCTTTGATTGGAATGTAGGAGGATTACGCATAGAAACAGCCCTTCCATGTAATCTTTGGGATTTAACTGTCACCACATTTAATCATAACAAAGGGTTTGGGGTTTGGATTAAAAATCTTGATGCTTTTAATATTGGGTTTAAAAATTTTAAATTCAATAGCTGCAATATGGAAGGAAATGGCAGCGAAGTTGACCAAGGTTATGGATGCATGTTCCATGGGCTGGAAATGCTTGTACTAGACAATGTTTATGTGGAGGGGAATAAGGGGAAAAAACGGGGGGTAGGTATAAACATTACAGGTCCCTTAGGTAGGGCTTTTGTAATAAATGGTTGTTGGATTGGTGATAGTGAATTTCCCTTGGTAATTGATGGAGAAAAAAAATGGGGTACTATTTCCAATTCTATGGTAGATTGTAGTCCTTATAAAACCCCTTATGATATTTTTTTAAATACCAATTGGTTTAATAATGAACCGAAAATTATAGTTTCAAATGTGCTTGGCAGAATTAATACCAAAGCCGATAATGCAGGAAATGGAGCTTTGAAAGGTGTGGATTGGATAAATAATATTTCAAATAATGAAATTGATTTGCAATATAGGGATTGGGTTAAGATTTTTAATGATGCCGGTAATCAAATCATTGGTACAATTTCAGGTATTCATCCTGGAAGAAGGATTGGGATAATAAATTATACTACTAAAAATCTTGAGCTAACTATAAAGGCAAGCCTAATGTTTGATGGGAAAGATTTTGTGATTAAACCGAATGATGTGCATGAATTTTTAGTTGATGGCTATCCGACAGAAGGTAAACTTCGCCCCTTGAAATGATTGAATTAGCTTAATAGGTTAACTGAAAAGAAATAATTATAGTATTTTGGATTATAGTGATTTACTGATAGCATTCCCTCATGGGTGAATGCATAAATTTGATATCCTAATTTGTGAAGAAATTCTAATATAAAATTTGGTTCAGGATTTGAATTTTCACCCTCAAATATTTCAATTAATAAATCCGGATTTAGTTCAGTAATTAAATTACTATTACCTTTTATTACATCATTTTTAAATCCTTCAAAATGAATTTTAATTAATAATTTTTTTAAACTTTACTTCCTTTCTGCTGGAGAAATAGCTATCCAATGTTACAGATTGTACATCATATGTTTCAATTACTTTTTTGCGTTGAGTATCTTTAAGGGTACTCTATGCGTTGTCTTTACAATGAAAGAACTTGAGTGTATTATTTTCATTACTCACTGCAAAAGGCAGTATTTCGTAGCGTTTCAGATCCACACTTTTAAAGTTTAAGGCGAGAATTTCCCGGGTTGAACGGGATGGTTCGAAAAGGAATATCTTTTTTATAGAACTATCCCTTATCCACCTAAAAGAATTCCAGCCAATATTAGCTCCTATGTCCAATAATTTTCTTTGCATATCATTCGATTGAAATATGAAATTTCGAATTCTTCAAATTTTTTCGACCAATAAAGGAATTTACCAATATCTGAATTCAGGTTATAATGAAATTGGAAAGAGGGATCAAAGTAAAATCTCTCATCATTTTCTATGGTTTTAAAATTTGAATCAGGTAATATCCTTTCAATGGGTATGGTGTTTAAAAGGGTATTTAGAAAATATTTAATTTTTAATAATATTTTTAATTCATTTTATTTATTTGAAATATAATTTTTTTAATATCTTTTTGTAAAACAAGGATAATTAAAGTAAAAACAAATCCAAGGATAAGCATGTGAAAAAAATTCAAATAATTGATCCTATGACCTGCGGAAATAATACTAAAGGAACATAATACTATAAAGAAATACCGAAAATAGTTATGGTTTAATTTTGCCATCACTAATTTTTGTGACCGGAAGTATCCACTAATTATAATAAATCCCCCAATTATTAGTGCAAATGCCCAAGATGAAGTAATAGCAAGCCCAAACGCCTCATAAGAAAGGAACCAAAAGTTATTTGTAAGCATTATTAAGGCTGGAACTATTAAATTGAGTATACCGATTACAAAATGGGACGTAAGGGGAATAGTGTCCAACCCATTGGCAAGAAAAAAGAAATAATATGGTCCGCTCATAATATTCACTCCATAACCAATCATTGCAATTAAACAAATCAGGGAGAATTGAATATCTGACGTGTTAAAATAAAACTTTTGTATCAATGGAATAAAAAGAGCTAAACAGAAAAACAAAACTGATAAGATTTTGAAATTATTCAGTGATATTCTTTCCAGAATATTCTGTTTAGAATTTTTATTATTTAACTTAATGAGGTTGGGAATCAGGGTTTGATTTGAAGTAATGATTAAAGTCCGGATCTGATTGATGAGGCGATTTGCTATTTCAAATTTCGCAATAAATCCGAGGGTTGAGTTTTGCAGGAGGAAATATTTAGTAATTGGATCAAAAGAAATTGTAATTAATGCTACAAGTTGCAATTTCCATCCTGATTCTAACAAGTTTTGAACTTCTGATTTCGAAATGTTTTTATACTTTATTACAGGCTTAAAACGTTTTATTATTACAAATATCAATAAACCAAAAAGCATTAGATATTGGCTAAAATAGGCTAAACTGATTCCTAAAATTCCCAGATTTTTATTTATTAAAAATATAGATGCAATTAAAAAGGTAAGTACAGAAATTATGGATAGCCTATTCTTAACATAATTGAGTTTGGTTGCATCGAGAATAGCACTCAATGAGTAATTTATTAGCCCGAAAAATATACCAACTAACATTATAATTATTGCCCCCATTTGTTGCTTGAAAAAGTCTGGAATAAAAATGGCCAGCAGGCTTATAATGAAAGCACTGTAAATAATGAAATAAATTATATAAACAACAATTGAATTAACTAATTTCCTGCCTATAAATACACTGTCAAGTTTATTGGAATTTTCAAGATATTTCCGGGTAAGGTCTGCATTGGCTGCATTACCTGAATTAATTATAACGAGTAGAAAGGAAAATAAAACCGACCAAATTCCTAATGCATCCTTACCAAGCCGGTCAATAATTAACTTATAAACAATGAAAAGACTAAGCGCATTTACTATAAGGTAAATACCATTTGAAATCAAATTTCTTCTTATTTCAATTTTTCCTAATTGCACATATTTTATTTATTCTTTTTCTATGGAAAGAGATTTTTCTTTCGTATTCATTATTGATTTATATACCTTTTGAAAGTATAGTGCCATGATAGTAAGCAATCCCAAAATTACACCACCATAAATACCAGTCATTTTCTTGCCCTTTTTTAAATTTTCCATTGGATAATTAGGGGCGTCGATTATTTGCAGTAAGGGAATATCCTGAAGGTATTGGTATTTGGCAAGCTCTAAGTTTTTGAATACTTCAGAATAAGCTCCTCCGTATGCGGTAACATCTAAATTAAATTTCTGCATCTTAGCTGGTTGGTCAGCAAATACAGGATTAATATTTGCATCCTGAATATCTGCCCTTTTAGAAATGGCCCCAATTGTATTCCCTTTTAGGGTTGCCAGTTGTTTTTCAAGGATACTTATAGTCTTTCTAGAACGAATAGTTCTTAGGTCGGTATAAAAATCAATTGCAGAACTAAGTAATCGTTCTATAAAAATTTTAGAGAACCATTCATTTTTCGATATAAATTCTATAGAATAAAGATTGAATTTGCGATCTGGCTTTTCAACCTTCAAATCATTTTCAATGATTGATTTGTATAAAATATATAATACGCTATCCTGATGATATGTGAATTTTTCACGGGTGACCCCCGCTGGAAAATTAATTGTTCCCAATCTTTTGTGGTTGGTAAAAATTTTTGAAATATTAGTAATTTCAAGGTACTTCTGTGCAAGTGTAACTGGGTTCCTATTTATAGTATCAGCCGATAGCAAAACATCTTCGATTATTCGGCGGCTGTTTAAAATTGCTATAATATTTTCTCCTGCAAATATGTCTTTTCCTCCTCCTCCAATATTTATTCCGAACTGGGCGGCAAGGCCTAATGCACCATTTAGCCCTCCTGTATTTTCTTCTAAGGCAAATGTCAATCTCGATTGATAAACAGATTTTTGATAGGTTGCATAAAGTACTCCTAAAATACCTCCTAAAATTACTGCTAAACCAATAATCCACCACCATTTGAGAAAATAGCCTAAAAAATTTCGGGAAGATTGGATCAGTATCCTTAAATCTTTATGATTGTTGTCCATATTCAATTACTATTTGGCAAAGCTTGCAATACCGATTCGATAGCCTTAATTGTTTGGAGCGATGTAGCAAAGTCTTGATATAAGAAATCTTCAGATTTTAAAGACTTCAAGAAGTGTTTATATACATCCTCATGGTTACTCATACTTCCGGTATAACTTCCATATTGATTTGCTGGTTTATTTTCTCCGAGAACAGGCCAAACTTTGCTTACCGCCTGATGATGCGTTATTTCATTAAGATAAGCTCCTCCAATTATAATGCTTCCTTTTTCTGCAATTATTGTTAAGGATCCTTCCAGATTTGTTTCGTATGCATTAGTAGAGAAATGCATGCAACCCAATATTCCTTTCTCAAAGGTTACCAAGGCCTGAACAGTATCTTCAAATTCTGTAACTTCTTTATGATTGAAATTTTTTCCGGAGGCACTTCTACAATGCATTTCACCGAATAGCCAACAGGCTACATCAAAGAAGTGACTGAATTGTGTAAATAAAATTCCACCATCTAATTCTTTACTTCCCTTCCAATTACTTGTATTGTAGTATGCCTCGTTGCGATTCCAAAGGCAATTCATGCTTATGGAATATATGGCACCTAATTTTTTTGAATCTAATAGACTCTTTAGATATACAACAGGAGGATTAAAGCGATTTTGCTTTACGATAAGAAGTGTCTTTTGATTCCGTTTAGCAGCCTCGGTCATTTTTTCACAATCCTTCACATTTAGTGCCATTGGTTTTTCGCATAAAACATGGTACCCTTTTTCCAGGGCCGCTATTGATTGTTCTGCATGTAAATAATTCGGGGTACAAATAACAATGACATCTATTTCTTTTGATGAATTTAACAATATTTCAAAACTAGTATAACCTGGTACGTTATAGGTTTTGGAATATTCATTTACTTTTTTACTGTCATTATCGCAAACGGCTTTTAGTATTCCAAAAGTTCTAATCAGCTCAGCGTGCCTTTTCCCGATATTCCCGCAACCAACTAATCCAAATTTTAATTTGTCTGCCATCTTGTAGAATCTACCTAATTACCATTACAATCAATGTTCCCAAAGTAGCAATTATTGAAGAAAATGCTATCAACTCACCGGTGCTTATCCGCTGTCCGCTTCTTTCTCCTTTACTAGGTACAAATACCTCCGATCTTGGCGTTACTTTTGGATAAGACCTGAAAAATAAAAACTTCTTTACCGCTTCTGCCTTACCATCCGGATAGATAACAAAAGCCTGATTTTTTCGGGCCATGTTTGTATAATCTCCTGTTCTTTTTATGTAATACCTTAAATTGGTATTGGGCTCGTAAGGGATCATCGTAGGAAAATACACTTCTCCACTTACTTTTACCAAACTGCTATTGGGGCTGATGATAATCAAATCACCATTTTCCATGATCAAATCTTCATTGCTGCCGGGGTTGGCCAATGCTTTAGTAAGATTTACACTTAAAGATGTATAATTTTTATCGAATTCCTGCTGTAGCCTTGGGTATTTCGATAGGCTGTCTTTGGAGAGGTTTGTAATGCGGGCAATCAATTCAGAACGTTGTTCCATATCTCCTTCGTTGGTTTTAAACCGGCGAATAAATACGGAACTGCTATCTGCAGTAGATTGAAAACCACCAGCTCGTTTTAAAATATCACTGATCCGTTCTCCATTTTTTTCAAGGTAATATTTACCAGGATATAGTACTGGCCCACCTATGGAAATACTTCGTTGTTGCTTATAACCCGGTTGTGGTCTTACCACTACCATATCATAAGGCTCGAGTGTGAGCAGTGCATCGCTATTGGTCAGATTTTTTTCTGCAACAATGCGAATAATTTCAGATTGTTTATAGTTTACATTTGTTACAACTGCATTGCGCACCCGGCGTGATATTTCAATTTGCATTTTTTGATTGGCTGCCGCCGATTCAGAAACCCCACCTGCCAGTAAGATTAAATCCCTCAGAGTTAAGTCTTTTCGCCATTTAAATTGTCCAGGCTTATTTACTTCTCCATCTATTTGTACGGTATATTCCGCTTGAAGGTCAAAAATAGAATTAATAATCACTTCATCTTCACGCTGTAAAGGTATATTTTCAATGCTGTTTAATACATTTTCCAGGTTAAAGGACACATTTTCTGGCCCAAGGTTGTTGCCAAGTCGTAAAATGTTGCCACTTCCTTTAAATACATCTTCCCTTACGCCTCCAGCTTTATTAATCAAATCTTTCAAATCCATACCCGGTTGCAATTCATAATTGCCGGGGCGCATTACGGCTCCTTTTATTTGAACTCTATTGGCAAACCGCATCATAGCAGAAGTAACCACCACGCTATCCGCCAATTGTGGGCTATAGCTTGCAAAATCTTCGGCGGCAAGGTCTTTTATCCGTCTTCTTGAGTCGTCTATCTGATAAATAGTTACTGCTTTACGGTACGCACTATCAGAAAAACGACCGGCATAACCAAACACCTGATCAAATTTTTCCTTGTCTTTGATTTCGTAAATACCCGGACGTTTTACATATCCATCAATTACAATCCTTGATTCATAATAGGGGATACGGATTACATCTTGCTCCTGTAGAAGTAAATTATCTGACCGGTCACCCGCTGACAAAAACCTATACAAGTCAACTTTGCGGATTACTACATTATTACGGATGAGCTCTATATTTCTGTAACTTCCATTGTCCGTGGGGCCACCACATAAATAAAGCGCGTTGAATAATGAGGTGAGTGATGATACCGTGTAAGTACCCGGTTTTTTAGCT
>Ga0136636_10000278_pt1 | contig 24728 bp, 19 predicted proteins | sample AntDrymUQ8522106_2_FD_104653 | JGI IMG/M metagenome (GOLD analysis project Ga0136636, IMG submission 104653) | Polar desert sand microbial communities from Dry Valleys, Antarctica - metaG UQ852 (21.06) | ecosystem: Environmental > Terrestrial > Soil > Desert | place: Antarctica: Dry Valley... | reverse complement strand
CTGAACAACTGACGGTTCAAGGTGAAATAGAACGCGCCCTAAAGGTTTACTATCGCAAAGAAATCACAATTTACGGGTGCGGTCGCACGGATACAGGCGTACATGCGTCCAAGTATTGTTGCCATCTGGATAGCGATGTTGCAATGGATTTCAATGATTTGTACCACTTGAATGCAATATTGCATGCTGATACTGTGCTGATTGAAATTCAAGCTGTCAAAGATGATGCACATGCTCGATTTGACGCTTATTCCCGTTCTTATCAGTATTTTATTAGATACCGTAAGTCACCATTTCACATCAATCATAGTTTCCCGGTTTATTATTTTGACAAAATAGATCAGGATTTGTTACAAGCCGCTGCGGACACCATAACAGCCTATCGTGATTTCACAACTTTTTGTAAGGTGGAGAGCGATGTAAAAAGCAATAATTGTGACATAAGCACTGCCATGTGGGAATTTTATGACAACCACGCAGTATTCTCAATCACCGCAAACAGGTTTTTAAGAGGCATGGTGCGCATGATTGTTGGTATGAATCTGAACGTTGCCATCGGCAAAATACAACTTGATGACGTAATAGATTGTCTTGAAAATCAACAGCGCATGAAGATAGATTGGAGTGTACCTGCTTGTGGTTTGTTTCTTTGTGACGTGAAATACCCAAAAAGTGTTTTTCTGAAATAGTACTAAGATTCTGCTTTTTCGGTAAGTTCCATCCACCGCATTTCTTTATCTTCTTGCTTGCCTTGCAATACTTGAAGCTCCGCTGACAATTTTTGAATTTGATCCAAACTTAAGCTCGCGTCATCAAATTTCATGGTTATTGCTGCTATCTCTTTTTCAAGCTTCTCAATATCCTTTTCAAGTCGCATCAACTCCTTGCGTTCATCGTGACTGAGGTTGGAAGGAACTGGTTCTGCTTTGGGCTTTTCTGTAATAACGGTTTTGGTCTCTAAGGCCGCCTTGGCTTGAACTCTGTATTCTGAATACGTCCCATTGTAATCCTTAATATTGCCCTCACCTTCAAGAACAAACAAATGCTCGACAATCCGATCCAAAAAATATCTGTCATGCGTCACCACGATCAAGCAACCTGGGAACTCACTCAGATAATCCTCCAGCACATTCAGTGTCATTATATCCAAATCATTGGTAGGCTCATCCAAGATCAAAAAATTAGGATTGCGCATAAGAATAGTCAGCAAATACAATCTTCGACGTTCTCCACCACTCAGTTGGGATACAAAAACCTGTTGTTGTGATCTCGAAAACAGAAAACGTTCCAAAAGCTGTGGAGCGGTCAGTTTCTTGCCTTTTTCAAGTGGCACAAACTCAGCAATGTCTTGAATCACATCTATCACCCGCTTGTCATCAGCCATTGGCAAGCCTTCTTGAGTATAGTAGCCAAAATCCGTGGTTTCGCCAATAATCACTTTGCCTGAATCAGGTTTTTCTGAACCAGTTAATATCCTGAGCAAGGTAGATTTGCCTGCACCATTTGGCCCCACTATTCCTATTCTGTCTCTTTTGTTGAATTTATAGAAAAAATCCTTGATAAGTACATTGCTGCCAAATGCCTTGTTGACGTAATGAAGTTCCAATATTTTGCTTCCGAGTCTATTGGATTGGAGATCAATCTGAAGTTTGTCATCATTTGATTTACTGTGATGTTTTTCTTCAATGGTTTGAAATTCAGTGATTCTACTCTTTGCTTTGGTGGTACGTGCTTGCGGCTGCCTGCGCATCCAGTCGAGCTCTTGTTTGTACAATTGCTTGAGTTTATCTCCTTCTACTGCTTCGTTTTGAAGTCGTATTTCTTTCTTCTCGAGAAAATCAGCATAGTTTCCTTTGTACTTATGGATCTGACCGCGCTCAAGTTCTACAATATTATTGCAGACATTATCAAGAAAATATCGATCATGTGTGACCATAAACAAGGTCATGGTAGATTGATTCAACTCTACTTCTAGCCACTCTATCATGTCCAAATCCAAATGGTTGGTAGGTTCATCCAGAATCAAAAATTCTGGTTCATCCAGCAACAATGCCGCTAGGGCCAAGCGTTTTTTCTGCCCTCCTGATAATTGACCAACCGGCTGATCGAATCCATAAATTTTGAATTGTGCCAAAGTTTCCTTGACTCTTGCTTCAAAATCCCAAGCCTTCAAGTCATCCATTTTAGAAATCAATTCACTCAACTCATCCGTTTGACCCGAAGCCAAGGCTTTCTCATAGTCGGCTACTACTTTAGCAGTCTCGCTTTGAGTGGAGAGGAGCGTTTCAAGCACAGTTTTATTCAAATCCAAATTGGGTTCTTGCTCTAGGTATCCAATCCGAATGTCTTTGCGGATGACTATTTTCGATTGTTCTCCTTCACCTGATTCCAACCCGGCTATTACACGCAGCAGGGTAGTTTTGCCTGAGCCATTTTTGGCAACAAGCGCAATCTTATCTCCTTTATTAATCAGAAGTGAAATATTCTGAAACAGTACCTTGTCGCCATAGGATTTGGTAATGTTTTCTATCTGTAGGTAATTCATGCCTGAGTTATAAATGAAATTGGCTCCCGGAATAGTGCGGCAGCCAATTGCAAAGTTAGGCATTATTTATCCCAAATTTCGCTTTGGGCTGAATCGACGAAATTTTTGGTTATTCCACAAATTTATCGGGTCTGATCCTCTTATTATATTTTAAATATTGGGCCTTTTAAGTCGAAAAATTTAAGATTACCATCGACCCAAGATGCAAAATCATCTAATGTAGATTTTGGGTTTAAGCTCCTTAAGTTTGAATCGTCCAATGATGAGGCTTAGGGTATCAATATATTCAGTCTAGAGTATTTTGGTTTGAAATAATAGAACTTGTTGAATCCATGCTATTTCATGAAATTAACAAAAGTTTATGGCACTTATTTCCAGGCGCAGATAATTCCACCCATTAGCGCAAAGCTAAGCACCCAATAACCAGAGTTGATGAAAATCAATTTCCATGGTTTTCGCTCATACATTCCCATAGTTGCTGCCATCGGGAAAGCCAAAAACACACCTAAAATAGCACCATGTAATAGACCATGCTGGAAGGTGCGATAACGATCAGCCCAGTCAGTAATGGCAGCTCCGTTCAATGTCACTCCTATTTGAGCTCCTTCATTCATTGAGTCTGGTGCCAAAAGCGACATCAATCCCGATTGATGAAGAACTACTCCCTGAACTACTATTGCCGCCATGACGGATACCACGTAGGAAATGAGCATGATCATCGGGATCTTTTTGCGCATTTCAGGAGAATTGTCCATCGGAACACCTGTCATTGCTGACCATTGTTTGCCGAAAACTGCAGGGTTAAAATAAATAGATCCCAAAATTAATGGGACCAAGGCAGCTACAAATGGAGCTGCATAGTTGTATTGAAACATAGTTGTTTGGTTTAGTTGATGGCAAAACTAATCAAGGGAATTCAATTATAAGCGATCTTTTATATTAATTTTGCTCAACCCAATAATAGTGACTCTAAATTCTGCCTAATGGCCAAAACCAAACAATATTGCTATTTTACACCTAGTTTTTAGCTGCCATACTTTGGCTGATCATATCTTTCATGATATTCATAGCCTCTTCAATCTGGGCATCAGACTTTAAATCCTTCAGGAATGCGATGTTCCTATTTATTTTAGTAGAATCGGCATTGATTTGACTTAAGTCAGCTTGCATGTTTTTAATTAACAAATTAGGCAGTTCTTTGTCAGCAATACCTTTGTAGGCCTTAGCTTCAGCTTCTCTTGATTTTAGATCAGCCATGTATTCAGTAAGTTTCAATGAATATCTGCTTTGATCTCTTTGGGTTTTCAAGCGTTTTGCATTTTCTGCTACTTTGTTAAAAGTTTCATTCTTTGAAATACGTTCTTTACTTTTGGCTGTAAGGCTTTTCAGGTCCTTAATTTTATACGCATTCTGTGTGTATTCAACGGGATCAATTTGGGACCATGCCATTGCATGATCAGATTCTCTTTCACCGAGTTCTATACTTTGAAAATCATCTGGAAGTTGAATATCTGGTACCACTCCTTTGAGTTGAGTTGAGCCACCGTTGATCCTGTAAAATTTTTGCAATGAAACCTTCATATCTCCTAATGGTTTCATATTCTCGTATCCATTTATAGCATTATCAAGATCAAAAAAGCGTTGGACAGTTCCTTTGCCATAAGTTTGCTTGCTGCCAATGACGATGGCTCTCTTATAGTCTTGCAAGGCTGCTGCCATAATTTCGGATGCCGAAGCGCTGAACTGATTCACCATAATAATCAATGGCCCATCGTACTGCACCCGGACGTCATAGTCACGCTGTATATCTGGTCGACCCTCTTTCGCTTTTACTTGAACTATAGGGCCTTGTTCAATAAAAAGTCCGGTCATTTTGACCACATCATTCAATGAACCTCCGCCATTATTGCGCAAATCGATGATAATCCCTTTTACGCCTGTTGCTTTAAGTTTTTCTATTTCCTTGGCAACATCTTCAAAACATTGTCTTCCATCGCGCTTTTGAAAATCAGCATAAAATCTTGGTAGATTGATTAAGCCAATATTGTCCAGTTTATCTTTGTTCTCAAGTATTACTGACTTGGCGTAGCCTTCTTCAATGATGATTTCCTCACGGATAATGACCACCTCTTTTACTACACCATCAATTCCATTTACAGTCAGTCTGACTTTGGTTCCTTTTGGTCCACGAATTTTTGAAACTACCTCATTGAGATTCATTCCACCTATATTAATTGGCTCTTCATCACCTTGAGCTACTTTGGTGATCACATCTCCAACCTTCAATTCTTTTTGTTTCCATGCAGGGCCTCCAGCTATGATGTCGCTAATCTTGGTGTATTCCTTTTCTGACTGAAGTGTAGCGCCTATTCCTTCCAATCTTCCTGAAAACTTGATGTCAAAAGACTGTTTTTCTACAGGTTGGTAATATTCAGTATGGGGGTCGAAGATGTTGGCAATGGTATTCAGGAAATCAGCAAATCTCTCTTCACGCTTGAGCTTTTTGAATCTTGAGAAAGACTCAGTATATCTGTCTTTGACTTGTTTGCGTGCATCTTCCTCAAATTGAGCGTCCGTTTTATCTTTGTACTCTGCTGATCCTTTTGTTCTTTCTTCAATTTTGTCAGCGAGCTTTGTCATTATTTCATACTTGAGCAGTTTTCTCCACGACTCTTTTAATTCTGCCTCATTGACGGAAAAGCTTCTTTTCTTTGGATCAGTTTCGATGTATTCATCGGTATTGAACTCAAACGGCTTTTCAGATAGTTCGCCAATTATCCTTTCGACCCTATCAAATGAAGCATCAGTCAATGCCAGCGTTTTATTGAAAAAGCTTAAATTCCCTGCAGATATTTCATCGTCCAAGTTGAGCTCACTCTTCTTTAATTCATCCACCTCCGATTGAATTAAAAATCTCTTTCCCCCATCAATAACATCAAGATAAGATTTTAAGAGATCTTTTGAGAATTCATCATTAATAGCAGTTGGTGAATAGTGCAGTTGGTTCAATCCTTGCATTACAGTTTGTAACAACAACACTTCTTTTTGAGGATCAGGTTGTTGATTATTCGGTTTGACAAAAAACCAAACCATAACTATTGCTAAAAACGAAAAAACGATATGCTGCTTATATTTCATGATGAAATTCATGTAAGGTGTAATGATAGTCAAATATATAGAGTCAAACATTGAACTGCAAATTTTGAAGGACTTAAAGTCTGTTTTAACTAAATAGTAACTCAAATATCAGACAAAAGCGCTAAATGGGTCTATAAACTTTGTTTACTTGTAATTGCTGTCATAAAATTTCTTGTAGTCCTCGAGATTCTTAAACTGAAGCAGCATCTTATAATTCTCCTTTGATATTGGATACAAATTTTGATCCTTGACTTTAGGAATGAAGGAGTCTTTGTTCAAGAGTGCGTCCTTTATATACTGATCTGCAGAACTTGATTTTTCAAATTGACGAACTACAATCAAGGGACTTTCGTTGACATTCAAAAAGATATTTGTAACTTTCAACTTGTCTAAATTGTGAAAATCCTTATTGTAGTTGGTCACGTTGGTTTTGTACTCTTGCAATTTATCCAGAGCATTGTCCATCAATACCAATACATAATGAACATCATCTGGAGCATAAGTAAAGGAAGCCAAACTGTTGGTGCTGTCTTTGGTGATCAACCTAGGTGACTCGACACCCAACAAACGTATAATTTCCTTTGCCCGACGCTCTTCATCAGAATTTGGGAATTTTGCAATTAATTCTTTTAGTCCCCCTACATATGCATCTTTGCCTTGCAATTTGCCCAAACACATTGCGTCAATAAGCGCATAACGAGCTTTGAATTTTGTATCTCCCGGAAAATCTCTTGAGGATTGCTTGATATTTACTCTTGCTTCTTCGTACTTACCAGTATTGAACAATTCCAGTGTAGCTTCATAAAATTTATCGGCCTTTTTCTTGTCGGCAATGGTCTGATTGATATAATTGGGATCAGAAAGTACTCTGGCATAGGTAGATGCAGGATACTTTGTGGTAATCAAGTCATAATAGACTTGTGCTTTGGGATTATCTCCTTTATCTAAATGAGCCAAATACAGAAAATACCAAGCCTCTAGTTCTTGCTTGCAACCTGGAAAACGCTCCAACAAGTTCTCCAACTGTGCGATTGATCTATTGTTGTCTTTTATTTGGGTCTGATACAGTCTCCCCAAAGCGAGCATTGAGGATCGCAGCAATTCCTGTGCAGCATCAATTTCCGTTTGGTTTTGTGGAATATCTTTAAGGATTTCCTTGAGTATTTTATCTTCTGACTCAGCGTTCTCTACTGCAACCACGAGATCATCAGTGCTAGATGAAGCAATACTTCCCTTTTTTCTGCGCCAATTGTCTTCAAGTTCCCTTTGTCCCCAAACTTTCTGAAATTCCTTCTGGCCTTTTTTGAGAGCTTTGGGATCGTAGGCAAAAAAAGTGCTTTTCGTTCCAGCGGAAAGATTACCAGCTCCAGCTATATTACCCCTATTGATCGATGCAAATTGATCAACTTGACTCATATCTGGATCATTTTTTTGGCCCGGAGTATTTGCTGCAAGGGTCTTAGCTGCTTCTTTTTCAGCATCTTCTCTTTGTTTTTTGATGAGCCTTGCCATATCCATTTTGCCATTGTCGTCCATTGCGGCAATTTTGAGCAAACTATCTTGGAGGATTACAATTTCTTGATGTTTAGCTATATCAGTTAAACTATTGCTGTACCGCTTGGTTTCCAGATATCTTTCATCTGTTATAGCCATTATGGTTAAGGTACTGTCGTAGTAGTTTTTGGAAAAGACGAACTTACCGTCCTCATAAAATAGCTGAGCAAGCAATATATAGTCTTCCGTTCTTTGAACTTTGTTGGAAGTATTGAATTTGAGTGATTCCTGGAGATTGGCCATTGCACTGGGTTTATCACCAGTTTCCAAATCCAATTTAGCGAGTGTGTAGTAAATCTTATCCTTAAATTCCAGATTTTTTGCATCTCTCAGCATCCGTTTGAGTGCTTTTCTGGAATCCGCAATATCAGTTTGACCACTCTTGTGACCACTCAAGGCAATATTCAAACGGGTGTTGAACTCCATTTCGTATGCAGGATGGTTCTTGAGTACTTTCTTGTAAGCTGATAAAGCCTCAGCTTGGTTTCCTGCTTTTTCACTGATTTGCCCCAAAATGAAATACAATCTTGCCTTTTCCTTCTTTTTGTTTGAGGTTTCGATTGCGTTTCGCAACGGTTCTGTAGCTTGATCATAACGCTTCTGCTTTGTAAAATAGTAAGCGCGAGCCATGGCTAAATGATGTATTTGCTTGGAAGTCAGATTTTCTTCGGCATTTGCCCTGCTGAGCATACTGAGGGCTTCATCGTATTTCTGCCTTTCGATGAGGTTTCGGGCCATCCATACCATACCATCTTTATAGACAGGTGGTCTTTTCATGAAATACTTTTCCTTGCGCTTTTTCCGTTCCTTCTTTTCTTTTTCGGTTTTAACTTCTTTAGTCTCGCCTTGGACTTTGGTCTTTTTGTCAGACTCCGTTGGCTTAGGTGTTTCTGTCGGTTTTACAATTTTCTTATCATCGAATGCGACGGTAGGAAGTTCAGATGAATCCTTAGGCTTATTTTTGATTCCTTTTTTCTTATCCTTAATTGCTTGTTTCTTGGCTTTAGCTTTGGTTTTTGCCTTTGATTTCTTTTGCTTTTCTTTTTGTTTGCGTTCCTGCTCCTTAGTTTTTTTCTTTTCTTTGACTGTTTTAACTTTTTCTTCTTTGATCTCTTCCTTTTCTTTTTCCTTCAACTTTTGAGCATCTTCTTTGGCCAGTTGCTCTCTGCGTTTTTCCTTGGCTTTAGTCTTCGCCTTGGCTTTAGCTGACATGTTCTTTTTGACAGCTTCTGGGTTAAATTCATCTATCAAAAACGCAAAAGATTCCTCTGCTGACTCAAAATCTTGTTTTAACTGTTGAGCTTGCCCGGCGAGCATATAACAATCATCAACCCAACCGCTATTGTGGTGAATGGTTGCTACGGTAGATACCTTTTCAACAATTTTATCCATTTCAGGAGCAACTGATTTTGGATTTTCTACAGCCATGTAAGGGTACAAATCCAAAACTTGCGTGTAATTGTCTACATGTTGTGTATTCAGCTTGATCAAGGCTTCTTCATACAACACATTGGCATTGAAGTAGCCATTGTACTTAGCTGTTATGTTCTGGTAAGTTTTGGCAAACTTAGATATATCGCCTTTCTTCTTTCTTGTAACACAAGATGAGCTCAAAAGCAATATTGCAAATGCGGCAAAACAAATTTTTAATTTTAGTCCCAAAAGTGTATGGTTTGAAGGTCATTTATACCAATCAAATGGTTTTTACCGTTTGATAAAGCTCGAATATAACTATAAGGATGCAAATTTATTGTAATCAATACTTAATTTTGTCCCATGTCAGCTGAAAATCAGCCAAAAAAGGATTGGAAGAAAAAACTCAAGGAACATTACCGCCTTGTGGTCATGAACAATGATACGTTCCGTGAGGTTGGATCCTATAGGCTCAATCTTCTGAGTCTGTATATACTGATCAGCTCACTAATTGTTGCTTTTACGCTTCTGGTTTTTACTTTAATTGTCTACACCCCGCTTAAGAGATATATCCCGGGCTATGGAGATTATGCCCAAATATCCAAGCTCAATGCCCTACAAGATAAGGTCAACAAGCTAGAAACGGAATTGGATGACCAAAGTGTTTATACCAGCAACATCAAAAAAATCATGACTGGTGATATTGAAACAGAACGAGATATTGAGGACAAATCCAGCAATCAACCTGTTGTAGCACCGAAAGCTATTTCACGAATACCTGAAGACGAACAATTGCGCAAGCAGATGGTGATGGGATTTTCTAACCAAAATAACGGAGCCAAAAGCAACAAAAATTACCTGCCTATCAATTTGCCTTTGGAATCCATTCCATTTGCTTCACCGGTTAAGGGAATTGTTACAAGTCAATTTGAACTAAATTTGCAACACTATGGAATTGATATTGCAGCACCTTCCAATACACCAATAACTGCAATACTGAATGGCCATGTAATTATAGCTGATTGGACTCTTGAAACTGGATTTACGATCGGTATCCAGCATGACCATGATATCATTAGCTTTTACAAACACAATAACGCACTTTTGAAGAAAGTTGGAGATTCAGTCAAAACAGGTGAAGCTATCGCAATCATAGGCAATACAGGGACACATACTACAGGTCCTCATCTGCACTTTGAGATATGGAGTCAAGGACGGGCAGTTGACCCTTCAAAGTTTGTAAAGTTTTAAGCCCTATAGCAGGAAAGCTTAGGTATTTCATGAAATAAATGGCTCAGAACCCACTCACCACATTTTACTTTTTGTACTTAAATAGGTCCTGAAGTGCGGGAATAATTTGCTCAAATCGAAATTTGAACCCTTCTTTAATCAGTCGGTTTGGCATAACTCTGGTACTGTTCAATACGACATCAGCCATTTCGCCCATCATTAACCTCAGAATGAATTTGGGAACATAGACGGGTATTCCAAAACCTATTTTAGACTTTACAATAGCATCAGTTAAAGTTTTATTGCTAATGGGATTGGAACCAACTGCATTATAAATTCCTGTGGCTGCTGTATTTTCAATGGCCCATGAAAAGACATTGACCAAATCATCAATGTGAATCCAAGAAGAATATTGCTTACCACTTCCCAAATATGCTGCGGTCAACAAATTGGCAGAAGTTACCAATTGAGGCAGTGCTCCTCCTTTGGTGGTCAAAACAATTCCAAGTCTCAGTGTGACTTTTCTGATTGCTTCTTCAGGTATTTCACTGATTGCTTCCTCCCATTTCACGACAGATTCCACTAAAAATCCGTGGTTTCCTATTGGTGAACTTTCATTCAATATTTCATCCGCTCTGTCACCATAAATACCTATTGCCGAGGCCGAGATGAGTGCCTGTGGCTTGAGGCTACCCGATTCAATGGCTTGCTTAAGTGTTTTATTTGCAGCTACTCTGCTATTGATGATCAGGGCTTTGCGTTCTGCAGTCCATTTGGAATCTGCAATGCCTGCACCAGCCAAGTTAATCACAACATCGATGTCCGATAATCCATCCAACTCGATGATATTGTTTTCAGGATCCCAGTAAATTGTACGAGTTTCGCTTGTTTTTTTTCTGCTCAGTATAAATACCGTATGACCTTCAGTGTTTAATTTATTTTGTAAAGCCGTGCCAATCAAACCCGATCCACCAGCAATGAGTATATTTGCCATATCTTTTTTTAACTGTGATGCAGCAATTTTTAACATCAAATGATCAATTAGGTTGTATCACCATAAAACAACGCGGATGAAAAGTTTACTTATTTTGGTGCTTTGTTGTTTTTTTGTTTCTATTGTACACAGTCAAGATCTTTGGCCAAAGCGTATGATCAGTGCAGGAATTGCCGCAAATGGTGACTTATCGAGTAGGGAAAATGATTCAAGAAGCAATGGTGGTGTGAGTGCCAACATAGCATTTGGCAAGTTTGTCCGAAATAATTTTTGGGCCGTGAACTTTGAGAATCGAACCAACCTATATCGCGATAAAGAGTCGAATGGAATAACAGAAATTGAGTCATCTACCAAAGATTATGATTTCAGTCTTGGACCAATCTACCGAAAATACAAAAACATCAATGGAAAATTTTGGTATTACTATCAACTTGGAGTGTTTGTTAACTACCGAAGCTTCACCAATACCTATGAATTTATATTTGACCAAACGCCCCAAGAAAATAAAACACAAAATATCTCAACTGGTATTCAGCTCAACAGCGGCATTGGTATTGCATACCGATTGTCCAATCATTGGATGATTGAATTGAATCCAATAAATGCAGGATTTGAATCTGGTAAAACAAAAAACAAGACGGAGTCTGGTGCCAACACCAATGAAAATGATGAGAATTACACCCGCTTCTATTTAAATGGGCTTACCAGAGGATTGGGAGTATCTATCAACTATTTATTCTGATTGCGTGAAATATTTCCTTCTAACCTAAAATTCAACTATGTATATTTTGCTAAAAATGCTGAGGAAAATTTACGATTTAAATGTGTTTAGCTGCTTTAGTGCCAACTCATTCGCAGCAGTCTTCAGACCCGACAAACTTTTAAATGCTTCAAAATTTAAGTCTTTTAGGTATTTAACATTGAATTTGTGGATGATACTTAGCTTCGCAGGACTGAACTCCTCCAATTTACAGGCCCAAGAATTCAATTACAAAACATTGAAATTTAAGGAATATGGTCTTAACGTAGCTGGAGTTTTCCAGTCACTACCCTTCTTTGGCAATGTAAGCCCTTCAGTTCCAGAGCCTACTTTCGTGATCAAAACCCACAAGCCCGGCAAAACTTATCTCACTAAAATAGGTTTGGGCGGCAGATTTGTTATCAATGATGCCATTAGCTCGAATTCAATTCTCGCTTCATTGGGGCAAGAGAAATACAATTATCTGGATAAGCATTGGTTCATTATCAATGGTTATGATTTCTCAATGAGCTATGCTTTTAACAATGAAGATATTGGCGTTGGTGTATCTTATAATCTGGGTATTGGCTATGATCTTAATACGCGGATGGTATTGTCCACTTATTGTTACTTCCAAGCATTTGGCTCCTCATCGGAGGAAGAATTGGGTTTGCAAATACGTCCACCATTGGGTTTGTTTTTATCATATCGCCTATTTAAATAGATTGGACATGCCAAAAATCATAGTATTTATCCTTCTTACTGTCTGCCTGAAAATAAGCTTTGTAGGTGCTCAAGACATCAAGCAACCCATGCACTCTGTAGGGGTCAATTCCTTATTTCTTCTTAGAAATTTGGTTGGAAGAACAAATCCAACTATTAATCAGCCCATTCTATTTCAGTATAAAAAATGGAATTCCGCTGGAACTTCATCTTGGAGATTGGGAGTAGGAATGAACAATTTATTGAAATACAAAAAAGATCCAATCAACAATTCCAGTGATTTCAATTCGGACCTCTTGTTGAGATTGGGCAAAGAATGGTCTAAGCCAATTACCAACAAAACCTATTTCATATATGGTGTTGACGTGCTGTTGAGTATGCAATACAGACAAAGCAGACGGAGTTTGGGTGTTGAAACCAAAACTACAGAATTGACATACGGGCCTGGCATCGCTCCTTTCTTGGGACTGCGTTGGGAATTCAGCAAAAGATTGCACCTACAAACTGAGTTTTCTTTGCTTGGTTTTTCGCAATTTTCAAGTATCAAGACAAACTATGCTGATCCACTAATTCCTGATTTTGATTCCGGACTGGCTGTAGATATATCGGTCGGATCAGATCTTCCAGGAATTTTAATGATACAATATTTGTTTTGATGCAACATTTTTGCAGCAATCAAGATCATAATAATACGTTCTTAATTAATCTGAGACAATTAAAGCACTATGAAAAAAATTCTTTCCCTATTTGGCTTATTTATAACCATCATGTTTTTGAGCTATTGCACCAAAAACGTAGATACTTCCGGCTTAAAAAATCCTGATTTTAGCAAATTGAATCAGAATTATGCAGAAGTGAACCAATTTCTAGCATTTTTTGGCGGTCCGTGCGATTTTTGCCCTCAGGATTTTAGTAAATTTGTCAACAACAACAAAGCAGCTTTGGGCAGGGTATTATTTTATGACACCCGCCTATCCCAAAATAACTCCCTATCATGCGGAACTTGCCACATTCAAAGCCTCGGCTTTGCTGATGGGCTCGAAAAAAGCATTGGATTTAACGGAAAGAAGACAGTCCGCCACAGCATGGCAATTTCTAATCTTGCCAATATGAATGGTTTTTTCTGGGATAACTCACGCAGCACTTTGGCAGATCAAAGTCTGAGACCAGTTAAAAACCACTTAGAAATGGGTCTTGAAGACATGAAATACTTGACTGAAAAACTCAAATCAACAATCTATTATCCAGGTTTATTTTTTGATGCCTTTGGAGATGCTGAAATAACAGAAGCTAGAATCGGCGAGGCAATGAGTAACTTCCTTACTTCAATGTTCAGCTTTAACAGCAAGTTCAGTCAAAATTCTAATATTGGTTTTAATAATTTTACTCCCATTGAAAAACAAGGACTCGCTTTGTTCTTCAGTCAGCAATATAAGTGTGGCACTTGTCACAGTACCTCATTGTCATTGGATAATGGCAGATACGAAGATCCTATAGATCCATTTACTCCAAATGCTCAGGTACCAGGCTCAAACATTGGATTAGACAATACAACGACGGATATGGGTAATGGTCAGGGTAAATTCAAGATTCCGGGCCTCAATAACATTACTGTAACGGCGCCCTATATGCATGATGGTCGCTTCCAAACCTTGGATGAAGTTTTGGATCACTACAGTCATGGCATCAAGAACAATCCCGTACTCGATGGCCGCTTGAAAGACAAACACGGAAAGGCGATTACGATGAATTTCACGACAGAAGAAAAGCGTGCTTTGATTGCTTTTCTTGCAACATTGACCGATCAAAAATATCTGACTGACCCTAAGTTTTCAGATCCTTTCAAAAAATAAGTTTCATTTGATTATTGAATTACTAAGGGGAGTTTTCAGTTCATGATTACTCTCCTTTTTTTATGCAGTAATTACCGTAGACATAGGCAGTTCAATGGATTCATGCCAAGGGATCATCGCATTGAAAAGTCGAATGCTTTTGTATCTGCCAACGTCCGATACAGAAATATCTGCCTCAACCAGAGTCTCATTTTCCAAAAGTCTTGACCTGCATGTTCCTGCTAACAATGGAATTCTCGGTGTGTGCCACGTCTCGCCATTGGAAAATGCTAAATTTGAATAGCTTGAGTCTGTGAACAGTCCATCCCGAACGATCAAAATGTCCTCATGGAAAGTCAATCCATCCATCAATTTGTTAATGCCGGATCTGTCAGTCCATTTTAAGTCATAATTCAGTTCATGTCCCTCCCTCAAAAAGAGTCGGGTGATCTTTTTCTTCTGATACCTTGTACACTTGAAATGGTATTCCGACAAATTGTATTCAAGCCTACACTTCAAGATAGCATCATCTGCTGGAAGAACTTCCAATGCTCCTATTATATTCCATGTTGGCAATTGAGCATAATACTCCAAGCATGAGCGGTTGATTCGGTCTTGGTGATCCCGCAAATGCAGGGGCTTGCCCTCAATAACGCGGATGGATTCAAATAGTGGGAACATAAATTTTTTGAATCATTTCCTTGTACTCACTTTGTAGATCACTCATGGTGGTTATGCCACCACCGCTTTTATAAAAAAATTGATCTCCTTTTTGTTCAATAAACCGAATTGCCACGGCAGAATCAACTCCTTGGCCATCAAATATTCCAAATACTCCAGTGTAAAAACCTCGTTCGAAATCTTCAACGTGGTTTATGATTTCGACAGTCTTGGACTTGGGAGCACCACTTATTGATCCAGCGGGAAGCAATTGGAATAAAATATCACCAAATCTTGCTTTCCAATGCTGATCCAATTTGCCGCTCACTTGTGAACTAACCTGAAGTATTTTGCCAGAACTCGACTCAATACTCGTCAGGTAACGAAAGCGGTCAACTTGGATATCTTTAGCTACAATACCAAGGTCATTCCTAATCAGATCGACAATGGTATAATGTTCCGCCTTTTCCTTTTCATCTTCTATTATCAAAAATTCAGCATTGGGTATGCTTGCATCGATAGTGCCTTTCATAGGAAAAGCGTAAACGCTATCATCTTCAATTTTAATAAAAGACTCTGGGGAAAAGCACACCAATTTATCCTTCCACAGTAGTTTGTAAGCAGCTTTACTGGCATGAAATATAGCATTCAAATCGCAATGCCCTTGCAATTTTGTTTCACAAGCAAGATTGATCAAAAAGGTATTGCCAAAATTTAACTCAGCGCTTACCTTATCGAATTTAATTTGATAACTTGCCAATGATTCTGGCGCTATACTTAGGGTTGTAGCAGCCGAATTTTGGCTTTTATTCAATCCGAAATCAACAAAAATTGGACCCTTGTCCATATCCTCCAATTGAATAACAACAGACTCCGAACAATCAAAAGAAACCATAAAAAAGAAAGGGCTTGAATTTCCGGCAAGACTATTCATTATTTTGATTGCCTCAGCTTTGGCGTATATTTTCATTAATATCCGAGAATTTTAAGCATGGCCTCCGGATTTTGCTCTTCAAACAACATCCGATCAAATAACTTTCCATTTTCATCCTTGTCCACAATGATGTGTTTGGGAGAAGGTATCAGACAATGTTTCACGCCACCATAGCCACTCAAAGCGTCCTGATATGCGCCTGTGTGAAAGAAACCGAGATACAAGGGTTCTTTTGTTTCGTCTTCATTAACTGGCATATAGACCTGATTTTCATGTACTTCGGCATTGTAGTAATCCGAATTGTCACAACTCAAGCCACCAACATTCACTCTACGAAAGGCATTGTTCCATTTATTGATAGGAAGCAGGATGAATCTTTCACCAATTCCCCAAGAATCAGGAAGGGTATTCATGAGACTGTTATCAATCATATACCAGGTTTCAGCGTCATTTTGCTGTTTGGCTGTCAAAACAGAAAAAATAATTGCGCCACTTTCACCTACTGTATATTTCCCGAACTCAGTGTAGATATCAGGCTCCTCAATTCCCTCATCCTCACAGGCCTCTTTTATCAATGTTACAATTTCATTGATCATGTAAGCATAGTCGAATTCAAAACCCAAGGTGTTGCTGATAGGCATACCACCACCTATGTTGATGGCACTAAGATCAGGACATAATTTTTTTAGTTCACAATACAGGGATACTCCCTTCTTGAGCTCTCCCCAGTAATAGATAGAATCCTTGATACCAGTATCCACAAAGAAATGGAGCATTTTCAATTTGGCTCTTTTGTTTTGTGAAAGCACATCTTTGTAGTAAGGTATCACTTCAGAATTTCTGATACCCAGTCGGCTGGTATAAAATTCAAAATTGGGTTCTTCTTCCGTTGCGACCCGAATTCCAACTTGAAATTCGTCCGCATCTACCATTTGATCATAGTAAAAAATCTCCTGCTTGTTGTCTAAAACAGGGATGATATTGGTAAAACCCTTATTGATCAGATCACTTATTTTCTCAGTGTATTGTTCAGTTTTAAAGCCATTATTGATGATGATGGTTTTTTTATTGATTCGGCCTTGGCTGTGCAATTTCCATACAAGATCAATATCAAAGGAAGATGAGGTTTCCAAATGCGCTCCATGATCCAATACCTCATTGAGAATGTGACTAAAGTGGCTGGCCTTGGTGCAATAACAATAATAGTATTTCCCCTTATACCCTTTTGCTTTGATGCTCTTATTGAATTGTTTTCTGGCTTTTTCAATTTGCTCACCAATTCGGGGTAAATAAGTTATTTTGAGAGGTGTCCCATACTTGTGAACAAGCTCTATGAGGTTAATTTGATTGAATCTCAAATAGCCATCAACCATCTCAAAGCTCTCTTGTGGAAAATCAAAAGTCTGGTTAATTAGATCTGCATACCTATTGATCATTTATGTAAAATGTTAATTTAGTTCAAATGTAATAGCTAATTGTCGTGAAATAGAAGAATTCTTGTGTGAACAGATTGTTAACTCAGCCAAATATGTTAAGTTTTTATAATGTTATAAGTATTGTGGCGTTACCTTTAAGCGTGTTTTCACTCTAAACGAGTAGAATTTTATTTAAACAAAACAATCAAAACATTCTAAGATGAATTTATTAGACATGGTAAAGGGTCAGATTGGCCCTATGGTGATGGATAAAGCAAGTGAATATCTTGGTGAATCCTCTTCCAACACACAATCAGCACTTGGTGCTATTTTACCTTCTGTAATCGGTGGTGTTATCAGTAACGCCTCAACAACATCAGGAGCTAAAAGTCTATTGGATCTATTAAGCAAAGATGATAATGATGGCGGCATTCTTGATAATTTGAGTGGATTGATGGGAGACAACAATGGCTTCCAAAAAGTTTTGGGAATGGGTGGACCCCTAGTAAGCATGTTATTTGGCAACAAGCTGGATAGCATCCTTGATTTGATCACCGGACACAGCGGCGTTAAGCGTTCTTCTGCATCTTCATTGATCAGCCTTACTGCCCCAGTGGTTATAGGATTGTTGTCTAAGAAGGTTAAAACTGAAGGATTGGGAATATCGGGATTGGCCAATTATTTAATGGGGCAATCAAGCAGCATCAAATCTGCATTACCGGCTGGATTTACTGATAAATTGGGCTTCGGCAACTTGGGTGACTTCCTAGGTGATGCTAAAGTTGATATGCCAACTGGCAGCACAAGTGGTTTTGGAAAGTTTCTTCCTTGGTTATTGGGTATCCTTGCCTTGGTTGCAGCTTTGTATTTCTTACGTACATGCAACAAAGAAAAGCTGGAAGAAATTGCTATGGCTGGGGTTGATTCAACGGCTGCAGTAGTGGATTCAGCAGCCACAAGTGTTACAGATGCTGAGGCAGCTGCTTTGGCATTCATCAATAAGTCATTGCCTGACGGAGTTGTACTAAACTACCCTGACGGTGGAACTGAAAGCAAATTGATTGCTTTCATTGAAGATCAAAATCAAGCAATTGACAAAGAGCTTTGGTTCGAATTTGACCGTCTTTATTTCAAAACTGCTAGTTCAGAATTAGAAGATCGTTCAATGGAACAGTTAAATAACATAACTGCAATCATGAAAGCTTTCCCTAAAGTAAAACTAAAAATTGGTGGATACACGGACAATACAGGTGACCCAAAAGCAAACCTAAAGCTTTCAGGCGATCGTGCTAAGACCGCGTTGGACCAATTGGTTAAAAATGGAGTTGCTGGCAACCGATTAAAATCTGAAGGCTACGGAGATCAACATCCGATAGGTGATAACACTACAGAAGAAGGACGTCAGATGAATCGCCGTGTTGCGGTGAGAGTGACAGAAAAATAGTCCAAAATTAAATAGACAAAACCAACACCACAAGCCATCCAATTCATTTTGGGTGGTTTTTTTTGTACGTGATTTGGAATAGAAAAAAAAATTCAACAAAAAACCAAAAAACATTTGCATCATAAACAATACCTCATTATATTTGCTACTTAATCAAAAACCAAAATCATGAAACGCACAATCGCACAATCGCACAATCGCACAAACGCTTAGAGCCTATTTATTAGGCTTTACGGTAGTTTTTACAATGGTACTGATGACATTTACGGGATGCAGGAAGGAGGAGAATACAAAAATAGCAAGCAACTCACTGCTGCCAGATAATGAGCTTATTTCAAAACTTGAGGAATTTAAGGAACTTACGAATACTGTAAATCTAGTCGATCATATTCAACTTCGAACACAAAACTATACAATTGATGAGGCTCTTGAGTTATTGGATGAGAGTATGAACTATATGTATTGTCGACCAGATAATGACATGGACAGTGTTATTGTTTTTGAACAAATTTACCATTTAACGGTAAGCCCAAGCAATCAAGTGAGTTCGGTTGATCTTGCACTACTTGCAAATACAATTGCAACATCAATGGGCAATCAATACCACGCTCTAAATATTACTTCCAAAAGACCTTTCCTGTTTGATATCAAACAATCGGACAATCTTATTGGAAATAGTTTGCCAATTAAAGCTATTTTTCAAGTTTCTATAGGAACTTCATCTAATTCTGTTACTCCTTATTCTCCTGGTGATGACTGGCGTTGGGGATGGGACCAAGGAAAATGTGACATTTCAACTCCAGTAAAAGATGCAACTGACCTCTTCAGAGCCGACCTAAATAATAATATCGCTTTTAAAGGTGGGAATCAAGTTTATTTCTTCTCCAAAATATATAGTGTCTGTAATGCCAATAATGAAGGACCTGGTAGTTTGTGGTGTAACTCTTGGGGCATTCCAGACAAGATAGCAGACAATGTAAACTTTGCTGTAGCCAATGAGGTGAATTTGGGGGATCAAAATCCTGCTGATGCTGATTTTGCTTACAAGCTTTTTAGAGTTATTGGAGATGGCTATTTGGGCAATGTTGGTTGTTTGAGCTACAATGAGATGAATTATCATTACCGGGAGATGGCCTCTAGAATTCAACAATATAAACCTCAGGGAAAAGTAACCGCAAGGGTACATTTAGGTTTTGATCAAACATTGAATGGCGAGTACTCCTTACTGTCGCATTTCATGGTTGTTCAATATGGAATGGTAAATATTGCCATCTCCAACCAAACTACACTGCCTTGCACTACATGCCCCCCTAATCCCAATTAGGATAATTATTTAATCAACTTCCTCTATCAATCTGTATCCATTTTAATTGTTGCACATGCAAAAGCTAATATTTCTTGTACTACTATTTTCGGAGGCGTTATTTAGTCAAAACCCTTTGGAAAGATTTTATTATGAATATCCTAAGATGACAATTAGAGATATGGAGCTATATAAAGATGGATACAGAATGATTCTAACTGGGTCAGACAAATATAATGGGATTTCAACAAATGATGCTGTGTACCTCACCACAGACAAATGGGGCAATGTGCAAGACTCAATTATTTTGGGTTTTAGTGATGCCGTTCTGCCCATTGAGAAGAAAGACACAATGTTTTTTTGGGGTCAAATGGTTATTGATACCAGCAAAAGAGCATTTGTATTCCGTAAGAGTATAAACAATAGCGTTAAAGTGGACACGGTCTTTGTAACCGGACTTCTTAACCGGACAAATAGAGTTCTAAAAAATGAATCATATTATTCCTTCATCACCACATTATCAGCAACTTTTAAAGATGTTGACAGCAGTCGAATCATTGTTAGGTTACCTTTAGATTTGGATGAAAGTAAAAAAATATTATACAATACAGTAACCACAGAAAGTCGAGTAGTAAATGACTGGGCTTATTTGAAGCAAAATAAGGAATATTTTGTTTTTGGATGGAATGGGCCATTATTTCTCTTAGACTCCAATTATGTACTCATCAAAGAATTAAAGAACTTTAATTACAATATTCGTTCTGAGGGAAATATCTTAAATGAAGGCACCCATTTGATTATAGCGGGTCTAGCGGAAAATACAGACTTTAGTGCAACTTTTGGAATAAGCAAAATTGGGGAAGATTATAAAAAAATCAAGTCAGACGTTTTATACACACCCCAATCAAATGATTATCCCGCACTAGATAATTGTTTAGCAAAAGTAAATAATCACTATTTTGTGGCTGCAATGTATAGGGTCAGTTTTTTGTTAAGAACTGATACCTCAAAAGTATTTTATCGTATTGTCAAGTATGATGAGGATTTAAACCGAAAATGGGTTAAATTCTTTGGTGGTGACAGAAGGTATGTATTGCATGGTATAACTGAAGGTATTGAAGGAGGTGTTTGTGCTTATGGGTTTATTAGGGATGTGAAAAGTAATTACCTTTCTGTCCCTTTCTATCAGTGTTTTGATGAAAATGGAGAAATCGTTAGTTCTAAAGAGGAGAAGTCAGGAAATAACCCGATCAAGATTGTTAACAATCCAGTTAATGAAAGTTTAGAAATTTTAATGGAGGAGGATGAATCTATCTTTTTTGAGATCTTCAACACCTTGGGACAGAAAATACAAATCGGAATCCTCACCAAAGGATTAAACCAAATCAATGTCTCAAATTATCCCAAAGGCATTTATATATTAAGTACGAGAAATAGAAATGGCGAGTTGTTTTTATCTCAAAAATGGATTAAATCCTGAGTGTCTTAAATGCATACTTTCTACTTTACTCATTTATAAGAAAATTATGATTAAGAAATGTAATTAAGGTACAAACTCCGGACACAATCCAAAAATCATTACCCAATAATATCAAATTTGAATGAATTGCCAATCCACATATTGGTTTCAAATTTAGGTTCAACAAATAAAGATACACAGCCATCCAATTCACACTGGGTGGCTTTTTTTATTTAAAAATTCTGGTATAAAAAATTATTGAATATAAAATCAATAAACACCTGCATCATAAATAATACCACATTATATTTGTCTCTCAAAAAAAAAATCATAATCATGAAACGCACAAACGCACAAACGCACAAACGCTTATAGCTTATTTATTAGGCTTTACGGTAGTTATTACACTGGTACTGATGACATTTACGGCTTGTAAGAAGGAGGCTCCTGATGTTTTAGAATCAACTGTTAAAGACAACATTCAAAATAATTCAATTGGATTGCGTTCCAACACTCCTGGTAACTATTCTGTCACTGATGGTATGATTTGCTTCTCCACTTTAAATGATTTAAACCAAACTATGAATTATTTAAAAAATGCAGACTCTACTACCATAGCAAATTGGAGAAGTGAAATTGGAATTGAGACTTCTGCTAAAGCTTATGAAGCCTTTGCTTTACAAATTGAGACATGTACCGATGCCCAACAAGAACAGATTGTTTTAAACAGCTTTGCCGGAAAATTAAAGTATAACCAAGCGGACTCTAGTTTTCAAGCTTTGCACATTGGTTTAGGAGAAATTCAAAATATTTCAGGTGAGTTCAAGGCTGGCTCCTCCTTGTTTAAAGAGTACCAAGGTAATTGGATTCAAATTTTGGATGGAAGTACTACTAAATTAGCAACTGCCATGTCCACAATGGAATCTGATAGTACTAATGGGATTACAGTTCGACCTCTTTTGAGAGGAGGAGGTTGTACGTCAGGTTGTCCTCAGAATGCTATTGACATCCAAGCTGTTGGATCTCCTCAATCACATAGAACAAGTGTTGGCTATGAAATTATTGACTTTACGGTGATTGCACCTTTAATTAATGGAGGTACTGGAAAATTTCCTATATTCCATTTTAGAGGCTTTGTGTCACATCAAAAAAGAGGATTCTTGGGTAATTGGTATGGTCAAAGTATTAGGAGTAACTTCAGAATGAATGGTAGCATTTCTCATGCTTGTGATAGTCCAGCCACCTCACCTCACATATTTAATGTTCCAAATCATGTTACGCACAAGACTTCGTTGTATCGATCAGTTATAGCATTTAGTAACTCACCAGTTGGGATACTGTTCCCATTTGATCCTTGTTTTTGTATCAACTCCGTTTTTGTTAGAGGAAGTAGAACCGTTTCTCCCAATTTAGAGGCGCAAGTTAGTTGTAACTAAATTCAATTATTATACTGGGGTACTGAGGTATTGGTAGCCCCAGATTTTAAATTTAAAAATTATGGTGCTAAGGTGTTGTATCATGCTAATGCTATTAAGCAACAATATTTGTTTATTTTCACAACAAAAGAGATTGTCATTTTCAGTATTTGCAGGTCCTAATTACTCAAATCTTTCCAACGTTATCAATGGACAAGCAAATATTAATATCTCCGATGGCCCTAACTTTGCGCTAGGCTATCAATTAGGAGTAAAGATGAACTACAAGATTAACGGTAATTTTTCAACTTCCACAGGATTGCGTTTTATCGACCGAAGAAGTAACAATACCTCAAATGCTTTTTCTGATGGCATTCAAGTCAATGGTTACATTAAAGGTTTTTCAGCCTTAGGAGAATTTTCATACAGACCCGAAAACTCAAAATTAAGTTTAACATTGGGAGGAAATTTTGAGACCATTCTTTGGTCATCATCAACGATTTTTCCTTCACTTAATAATGGTATTGGTCCTTCTTTTTATGAAGAATCATTTAAATCAAAAACTGACTATTTTATTTGGAACGCTTACGCAGGCATTAATTTTCATTTGAACACTAAGGTTCGTATTGGCATAAATTATGAAAGACTCGTATCGACATATTCAATTATATATTTCGATGAGGAGCCATCATCTTTTGCTGCGAAAGGTACAGTTCTTGAAATTATTCCTTTTGGATTTCAATTGAATTACACCTACAATTTTTAAAACTATGTCTAGAATATTTTTTTGTGTCCTGATTTTAGTTTTAGGAAAAAAATTAAACGGACAAGTGCAGGTTTACTTAAAATCCGGAGTTACAGCTACGGTTAGTACAATTAAGCGTAATTCAATGGTCTACGGGGACACTATTTCAAAATATAGGACACCTCTAATTCGACCTAGTTTCGGTTTTGGACTTGAAAAAGATTTTTTCAATAATAAGGTCAAAGTTATGGTGGGGTTAGAGCTTATAACACGCGGTTATCGTGATTCAAAAACAGAAGACTTGCCAGGTCTTCCTGCTGGGCAAATTAGCAATATGATATCTATTCCTGTTTTAATGGGTTATAATATTAATAAAAACTTAAGCTTATTAGGAGGGGTAACTTTTGGGCATACTGTTTGGAAGAATAAAAATTATTATATTTTAAATAATCAAAATGAGCTTACATCCTACTTTAATTCCTACTCACATGGGTTGAACCTTGGTCTTGAATATAATTTACAAGGCTTTAAATTGGGTGTGGATTATTATCAAACATTAAATAGTTTTCTAAGTGTCAATTCTCAGGATTCTCCAGAGGCATCGATCAAAGGATTCTATCGTACCGGTCAAATATATGTACGGTACAATTTTACCACCAAGGCCAAGGAATAATAGATTGAAATATTGAAAACAATTTGAAAGAAAATAAGTAAAAAAATAAGCTGAAGACAGCAAAAATTAATACAACTTAAATTCTAAAAAAACCAAAAAACATTTGCATCATAAACAATACCTCATTATATTTGCTACTTAATCAAAAACCAAAATCATAAAACGCACAATCGCACAATCGCACAATCACACAAACGCTTAGAGCTTATTTATTAGGCTTTACGGTAGTAATTACACTGGTACTGATGACATTTACGGCTTGTAAGAAGGAGGCTCCTGAAGATGTTATTAACGAACTTAAATCGATACCGAATGGCACAGTAAACAATGCTTCCCAAACTACCAACCCAATGATTGAAGAAGATTTCAGAATCAACAATCAAATTAGCTCTCCGTTTAATTACGAAAATTTTGACTCTACTATCACCAAGCTTGTTGAAACAGGATTGCCCGGTTCCATACCTGGTTCACAGAAAGTAATTTGGCATGTTTTTACAAGTCAAAGTTTTTAT
>Ga0136636_10000277_pt1 | contig 24736 bp, 23 predicted proteins | sample AntDrymUQ8522106_2_FD_104653 | JGI IMG/M metagenome (GOLD analysis project Ga0136636, IMG submission 104653) | Polar desert sand microbial communities from Dry Valleys, Antarctica - metaG UQ852 (21.06) | ecosystem: Environmental > Terrestrial > Soil > Desert | place: Antarctica: Dry Valley... | reverse complement strand
CAGTCCGACGGAAGCGTACTTTCTTCGGTAGCTTTTTTCGAGGTTCCGGCTAATGTTACAACAGATGTTAATGTGGCAATCAGGCAAGATTATACAGCAGCCGAACCCTGGGCGAACATTAAACCTGATGTTTACAAATTCAACCGTTTTGCAAGTAACGAAGTAGTTCCTCTCACTAATTTAACTTCAGAAAAAGGTGCTATACTAATCTGGATTGATCCGGATAAAGAACCTTCGAAACACGTAATGGCTGATATTCCGGCGGTTAAGGACTTAATTGAAAAATGGGGAGGCGGTATCGTATTTTTGTTTGGAAAGGATAAGGTGAGTGTTTCGTTTAAACCGTCAAATTTCCCTGACCTGCCAGCGCAAAGCATTTTTGCATATGATAAAGGAGTCAAAATGCTATCTGAAGTTGAACGCTTGCGCAAACGAAAAAGCGGTGATAATTTACCTGTAATAGTAATAAGCGATAAAAACGGCAACCTGGTTTACTATTCCGAAGGGTATAAAATTGGCATTGGCGAACAAATTGCCAAAGCAATTGCTCCTTTGAAGTAAATTTTTCGCATAAAAGCACACTCATTTGCAGTGACATCGTTATATTTGCCTTACAACAAAGTCTAAACCAATGAACCGTATTTTTCTACAGTTTCCCCCGAAAGGGATTGCTTTTGCATGCATACTTACTCTTTTATCACTAAATATTATGGCAAAAGAGATTATTGTCACTTCTCCTGATGGCAAAGCTACAATCAAGCTTGATTATTCAAAAAGTCTGCTACTCTCGATTGAATATAACAACCAGCTTGTCATGGCGCCCTCAGCTGTTTCCATTACTATAGCTGAATATCCTGATGCTTTCCGGAACCCGATCCGGTCGAAAGTAATTTCCCGAAAGGTAAACACCGAAATTATTCCGGTTGTAGCCGAAAAACGTAGTCGCATTCCTGATGTGTACAACGAAACAGATATTTGGTTCAAAGGCAATTATGGCATCCGGTTACGGGCGTATAACGATGGAGTTGCATGGAGGTTTCTCACCCGTTTCAAAGATTCAATTACTGTTGTTAATGAACTTGTTACACTCAATATGGCCGCAACCGATTCAGTTTATTACGGCGATGAGGATAATTTTGTTTCGCATTCCGAACGCTTTTATACCTGCCGTGCTGCAGGTTCGGTAAAAGGAAACCAGATGGGTATTTTACCTGCTGTCTTCCGCAAATCAAGTGGTATAATTGCTGCTTTTACTGAAAGCGATCTGTTTGATTATCCTGGTTTATATCTTTTAGGAAGTGATAAAGCTGACGGTTCTTTTACAGGCACTTTTGCAAAAGTAGTTGACCAGATGAAACCTACCGGCGATCGCGATTATGGTATTATCAGCCGTAAAAATCATATTGCACGTACTACCGGGAAACGCGAATTTCCATGGCGTGCTTTTGGCCTGGCCGAAAATGAAGCCCGCTTGCTCGAAAGTGATATTACTTACCGGCTTGGAAGCCCTTGCAAACTCGCCGAAACTTCATGGATAAAACCCGGAAAAGTAGCCTGGGACTGGTGGAACAACTGGAACATTGCCGGAGTGCCTTTTAAAGCAGGCGTAAACACGGAAACATATAAATACTACATCGACTTTGCCTCCACCAACAAACTGGAATATGTAATTTTTGACGAGGGCTGGTCGAAGCCTGAGGACCTCGAAAAAATCAATCCTGATATGGATATGGATGCATTATTTGCCTATGCCAGGGAGAAAAATGTTGGTATTATTCTTTGGGTTACGGGCAGGGCATTGGAAGAAAAGTTTGACTCTTCATTCGAAAAATTTAAAAAATGGGGATGTGTTGGTGTAAAAGTAGATTTTCTTTGCCGCGATGATCAGGACATGGTAAATTTTTATGAAAAAGTCGCTATAACAGCTGCTCGTTATCATATGCTGGTCGATTATCATGGATCTTACAAACCAACGGGTTTCAGCCGCACCTATCCTCATGCACTTACCCGTGAAGGAGTTAAAGGCCTCGAAAACGCGAAATGGTCGAAGCAAATAACACCTGCACACGATTGCACCTTACCTTTTACCAGGATGTTTGCCGGTACCATGGATTACACTCCCGGTGCTATGATAAATGCCAATGAGAAATCATTTGTTATAAACTGGGATATGCCCATGAGCATAGGAACGCGCTGCCATGAACTGGCAAAATATATCATTTTCGAAAGTCCGTTGCAGATGCTTTGCGATAACCCAACCAACTATCTGAAAGAACCTGAATGCCTGTCGTTTATCGCAAAAATTCCTGTTACCTGGGATGAAACGGTGTGCTTGAACGCTTCAATAAGTCATTACGTTACAGTTGCCCGGAAAAGTGGCAACGACTGGTACCTTGGGTCAATGACAGATTTTTCTGTCCGTAATTTTGATATCACGCTCAGTTTCCTGGATGAGGGACAATACTCCGTTTCAATTTTCAGGGACGGAATAAACGTGGACCGGCGGGCTGAAGATTACACTACAGAAACTTTTTCTGTTACCAATAAAAGCATCCTGAACCTGAAACTCGCTGCAGGTGGCGGCTATGTGTGTAAAATCAGCAAATTGTAGCAATTCTTGAAATGCATTAAACATTTTTCGAAAAAACGAAGCTCTCCTGATTTTCATTATCTCTTGAGTACTGAATGTTTTACTGTTTTAAGTAAAGAACCTGCTTATCGAAAAATATTGGTAATGCATTGATTAATAGCATATTCTGCTATTTTCTACTGGAATAGAATCTATCAATATTTCTTCTGTAACAACTACGGGCAATTTCTCAGGTTTGAAGATTCTACATTTTGCAATTGCGACCTATAACAATCCGAACAACAAACATTTACGGAAAATTCCCAAAATCCGGATGACTTGCTTAACTGGTTGCAATAAATATTTTCGATCCTACATCAAATAGCACCTTCATTATAGTACTTTTGCTCACTTTTTAGCTTACAACATGAATCAAAACTTAATTAATAATTTTTTTTTGAAAGATTGTTAATTTAAACCAAATTTTTCTTAAACTTGTCCGACAATTTGCCGGAGGTAAATCCCACAACAAAATGCCTTTAGTTACTGACAGTCATCTGAAAACTTTTGTAGAATCAGCCCATCGTATAGGCACACATCAACTGTTGCTATGCAGCAGTGGCAATATGTCGTGGCGGCTGAATGATGAAATCATGCTTATTTCCCAAACAGGGTCTTGGCTTCCTTATCTCAGCAAGGATCAGGTTTGTATCAGCAGGCTGGCGGATGGTATGATAATAAATAATGTTAGTCCATCAATGGACAGTGGTTTCCATTTCGGTATTATGCGGCAGCGGAAAGAGGTAAATGTGATACTTCACTTCCAGTCGCTGTATGCTACTACCCTTGCTTGTCTGCCCGATCCACCCCGAGACTTTAATGTTATCAATGAAATTCCTGCCTATGTGGGAAAAATTGATATGCTGCCGTACATATGCCCCGGTTCGCCTGAGCTAGGTAAAAAAGTAACCGAATCCATCAAAACACATGATCTGGTAGTGTTACAGAATCATGGACAAGTGGTTGTAGGCAAAAATTTTGATGATGTAATACAAAAAGCACTTTTCTTTGAGCTGGCATGCGGTATAATTATGCGCAGCAACAATCAGGCTGTTCGTCTTACCGACGAGCAATTGTGTGAAACGGATAAGTTTATGAAAAAATTTCCCGTTTAATAACACAATATACCCTCAAAACGGTTTCAAAGGAATATCGAAAACATTAGTTTACAATACAATAGATTGAATAACTTACATTTCCGTTCCAATGAACCGATTAAAAGGATCTTTCCCAAAAGTGGGTATTCGCCCTACCATTGACGGCCGCCGCAAAGGCGTTCGCGAATCCCTCGAACAACAAACCATGCGCACTTAATGGCGTAGCTATGCTTTTCGGGCACTTGCTTACCAATACGGCTCAGATGTTCAGCGATGTACGAACTTACTGGAGTCCCGAAGCAGTAAAACGTGTTACAGGCAAAACCCTCGAAGGAGCTGCTGCCAACGGGCTCATTCACCTTATAAATTCAGGAGCATCGGCACTTGATTTCTCAGGAAGGCAAAATAAAGATGGAAAACCGGTTGTTAAACCTTAACGGCTCAGCAGTACAATATCGTTGCTATGGTGCTATTTCTTTCGAGTAGGTTTATAAGTACTTTCCTGATGAAATATGTGAATTCGCGAAAACTGCTTGCTATTTTTGCTGTAGGCGGCATGATAACTACACTCGGGACTATTTATATAGTAGGCATGGGCGGTTTGTATTGCCTTATCGCCACCTCCGCATTTATGTCGCTGATGTTCCCGACCATATATGGAATTGCGCTCGAAGGAATAGGTGAAGATGCAACACTCGGAGCAGCCGGGCTGGTAATGGCTATAGTAGGCGGCGCGTTAATGCCACCTTTGCAGGGCGCACTTATTGACCTTGGAACCGTTGCCGGCTTACCTGCTGTTAACTTTTCGTTTGTGCTTCCGCTAATCAGTTTTATGGTAATTGCATTTTATGGTTTCAGGGCGCAGAAACATCATCTTTTAAAAATACTTTCCTGATAAAATCCTAATACACTCAATCAAATACACGTATCAACATAAACCCAAAATAAAATATGAAAAAGATTTTTTTACTTATCCTGGCCTTGGCCGCTATTGGCTTAGCCTCTTTTTCCCAGAAATCGGAAGAGCCTTATATCACTCCAAACGATCCGCTTGTTGTGAAAAACATAGAGGAGTGGCAGGATATGAAATTCGGCATTTTTATGCATTGGGGAACATATAGCCAGTGGGGCGTGGTGGAGTCGTGGAGCATTTGCCCCGAGGACGAAGGATGGACGCAGCGCAGAGGCGAGTTTTCAAAAGACTATTTTACCTACCTGAAAGCGTATGAGGATTTGCAGAAATCATTTAACCCGGTTAATTTTAATCCCGACAAATGGGCGGTTGCTGCCAAAAACGCAGGATTCAAATACATGATCCTTACATTCAAGCACCACGATGGTTTCTGTATGTATGACAGTAAATACACCGATTACAAAATTACCAGTCCGAATACTCCTTTTCATACCAATCCGAAAGCGGATATTGGCAAAGAAACCACAGATGCTTTCAGAAAGCAAGGATTCGAAATCGGGACTTATTTCTCAAAGCCCGACTGGCATTGCGATTCCTACTGGTGGCCCTATTTCCCGCCAAAAGACCGGAATGTAAACTACGATCCTAAACGTTACCCGGAACGTTGGGAACAATATAAAAACTTTACTTACAATCAGATAGAAGAGATTTTAAGTAACTATGGAAAAGTGGATATCCTTTGGCTTGATGGCGGCTGGGTAAGGCCAAAACAATCAATTGATCCTAACATCGATTGGCAGAAAACCATTCCTTATGATCAGGATATTGATATGGCAAAAATTTCGGCTATGGGCCGAAAGCTCCAGCCCGGATTAATAGTTGTGGATCGCTCGGTGACCGGCGAATTTGAGAACTACCGCACTCCTGAGCAGCATATCCCTGAAGTTCCGCTCGATTACCCTTGGGAAACCTGTATGACTATGGCTTCGTCGTGGTCGTATGTTCCCGGTGATATATATAAACCCACCGAAACCATAATCCATTACCTTGTTGATATTGTTGCTAAAGGCGGAAATTACCTGCTAAATGTCGGCCCCAGCCCACTTGGCGATTACGACACTATTGCCTATTTGCGCATGAAAGAAATCGGTAACTGGATGAAAGTGAACGGAGATGCCATTTACGCTACAAGGCCAATTGCGCCATACAAGGAAAAAAATATCTGTTTTACACAGAATAAAGATAAACGTATAAATGCAATATACCTGGCCGGAAAGGAAGAAACCGGTATTCCGCCCGTTGTTAAAATAAAGGGTATTAAACCTGCAAAAAACGCAACTATTCATCTTTTGGGCGAAAAGAAGAACCTGAAGTGGAAAACAGTAAACGGTGAAACGGTGATTACAATTCCGGCTTCGTTACAAAAAATGCCTCCATGCAAATATGCATGGACATTTACCATCAGCCAGATAGAGTAAGTTTTGGAAATAAGATATTGGATTATGCATGGCTGCACAGGAAATTGAAAATTCAAAATGGTAAAGAAACAATAGCTATAAAGAAGTGGATTGGATGTAAACCAAAGCGAATAGGGCATGCTTAAAAAATATCAAATCATTAAAAATCAACAAAATAAACTGTGACCTTTTGTATTAGATACACAGTTTTTAGCGCTATACTTCATTATTCCATGCCTTTATATTACGGTGCTCTGCACCTTTAAATTAATCGGACTGATTCTATCTACAAATATTTCGGTGCTCGGCACCTTACAAAAGAGCCACAGAGTGGCGATATATTTGTATAAATGCAGGTATAAGGATTATGGGAGGTGTAAAGCACCGAAATTTAATAGGGTTTTGAGTTTTTCAGTAAGCCCTGAATATCGAAATCATAAACCAAGCTACCTGAAAAAAATCCCGGAGCCGTTCATTGAGCAGCTCCGGGACTTTAAATTTCATTCAACTCACATTTTAGAAGTGAGAGATTTCTGAAGTATTATTTCTTTTCAAACTTTAAAAGTTCAACATCAAATATCAAAGCTGAACCTTCAGGAATCGGACCGGTTTTCTTATCGCCATAAGCAAGTTTCGACGGAATATAAAGCATATACTGAGCACCTGGTTTCATCAGTTTCAGGGCTTCTGTCCATCCGGGGATTACACCGTTAACAGGAAATTCAATTGACTCGCCTCTTTCGCGCGACGAATCAAAAACAGTACCGTCGATCAATGTGCCTGTATAGTGAACCTCAACCATATCGTTATCATCAGGAGATTCGCCTTCGCCTGCTTTTATCACTTTATACTGTAAACCGCTGGCTGTTTCAATAACACCTTCTTTAAGTCTGTTTGCAGCAAGATAGTCGTCGCCAAGTTTCAGATTCTTAGCCATTTCCTGTTCAACAACAGCTGTTTTCTTTGCTGTCATTTCCTGTTGCCAGGCCATCATGATCTGACCAACCTGTTCCTCCGAAAAAATGGTATCAGCTTTAGCCTGTGCATCAGAGAAGCCTTTAAATACCATTTCTTTGTTGAGCTCAAGTGAATTTTTTGCAAAGCTACGGGCAATGTCGGCACCGATAATATAGCTTACCGTATCATTATTACTGGCGAAAGTTGTAGTAGCTGCAACAGCCTCGGTTTTACTACCTTTCTTCTTTTTTTCCTTCTTTTGAGCATACGACTGCGAGGAAATACCTGCCACCAATACCATGATAACAGAAAGTAAAATGTATTTTTTCATATTAAATTTTGATTGTTTGCGCAAAAGTATGGAAATAAAATAAGTGTTAAAACTAAAAGATGTTAAATGGGGTTTGCCGCAAGGGAAAATTTGTTCAAATAATTAAATGTTCAAGGATTCAAGGATTCAAATACTACAGCGAAGCCAATTATAACTAAATCGGATTTCTGATTTTCAAATTTAAACCTTCACAAAAGGAATATTTCCAGCTTACATTCAGTGAAATTATTGGTAATCGTGCCGAAAATTTATCTCAAACTATTACCACTTTACTTTCCTCAATGAGTTGTTCACCACGGTAACGCCGAAAAATCTGGGCTACGGTTAAAACATCCTTAGTACAATAATGAACGATCCTTGGTAAATCCTTTTCATTATAATATACATTTGCCACCTGGCTTCCGTCGATATCATCTTTTGGAGTTGGGATATCAAAAATAGCGGCAAGCAAATCGAGCGAAGTATAATTTTTATAATCGCCGAACTTCCATAACTCCATAGTATCCAAATGATTGACTTCCCAAGGTTTTTTACCAGAAAGATCAAGAATATGGGGAATTGGGATACCAAGCACAATCATGCGTCGGGCCATATACGGAAAGTCGAACTCCTTACCGTTATGAGCGCACAGCAAATGTTCCGGCCTGTTATAACGTTTGTTAAGCAAGTCGGCAAATTCCATCAGAAGCGTTCTTTCATCGTGACCGGAAAATGATTTAATGCGAAATTCTCCTTTTAAAAACGCTCCCACCGAAATGCATATTATCCTCCCAAACTCAGCATAAATACCCGCTCTGCCATACAATTGCTCTGGCGACGATAACTCCTCATGTAATTTACTGCTTGGCGTAAGTCGTTCGGCTTTCCTGTTCCAGAGTTTCTGCAGGCGCTCACTCAGCTGACTATACTCAGCAAAAGCAGGAACTGTTTCAATATCAAGAAATAAAACATTTTCAACATCAATTTTTTCAAGCATAGAATTAAGATTTAGCTATAATTAGAACTTTTTGCAGGGTTCTGAAATTTATTTGCCATTCAAATCCGGAAAAACTCATAAATAAAATAACTGATGAGGAGTTTCCAGTTCTGTAAGCACATATTGAAATAAAATTACAAAGTTTTTCTATACATTCGTGGCAATTCGTGTAATTTTATGCCATGATGAAAAATAAAGCAATATTCCTTATTATTACTATCGCCGCTTTTGTTGGATTTATTCAAAGTTGTAATTCCAAAAGCGATGAGATATTTCCCGAAATATCAGTTTCAAAGCCCATGAATGGGAATATTTTCGATAACGGTGATACTATAATTTTTCAGGCGCTGTTTAGTGACGACTCTAAACTTATGTACGCCGAAGTTATCCTTGTTGACAAAGCTAACATTCCCAAACTTCCTGTTTTTACTATAACTCCTGACAAAAACCCTTTCAGTATAACTGGTAGCTATATTATTTCCGACCCTTTGCTTCCCGGCGGAATTTATCAACTCAGATTTCGCACTTCGGATGGCACCAACGTTACCAACAATTTTATTGATATTCAAATTCATGAACTGGATCAACAATTGCTTTATCCTCTGATTGTTACCCATCCCGAAACCAATCGCTGGGAGGCTTATAGTTTAACTGCGGCTAACATCTGGAAGGAAATATATTCGTATACCGGTGATTATTCAGGTTCAGCAGTTAACTCTGCCGCATCGCAGTTTTACATTTGTGGCATTGTTCAATCGGATCTTACTGCTGTTAAACTTCCCGAAGGTAAATTTTTATGGAGTGTGAAACCAGAAATCCATCAATCACAGCGATGGTTCGAAGGAATAACTTTTGATAATACTATGCTTTATGTTTCGTGCGCCGAAGGCAATATACGGGGTTACGATAATACGGGAAGCGAAATTTACAAAACCGAAACTTACCCTAATGCTTCCCCGTCTCATTCCGCAAAAACCAAAAATTTTGTTGTGGGTTACTTCGAAGATAATTTCAGTAAATCCAAATCACTGGTTGCATTCCATAATGAGGGAGGCAAAATGATTCAGGATAAGTACATTTTTACCGAAGTAGTTGGATTACATCACATTGAGAATGATAATATACTGGTTTTCAGCAATAGCACCGGACAAAGTGAAATTTCACTTTATGATGGAACTGCGAATACATTTTCGTTATTGCATCTTTTTTATGATGGCACTTTTTTTGAAACCGCTGTTATTGACAAAAACAATTTCCTGATTTCAGGTAGCACCGGATTATATTGGTTCCGGATGAATACTAATAGTTTGATATCATTTTCAACGGAAATGATCAATTGCCAGGTTGCCTTCGATCCACTCACACAATTGATTTATGCAAGCAATTCATCTATATTGAAAGTAATTGATTTCCCATCAGGTTCAACAGTCGAAAGCTATTCGGTACCTGGTCCGGCTGTAGATCTGCATTTAGTTTATAACAAATAAAACTGAAAATTTGAAAACGATTATACTTGAAACTACTGCCGATGGCTCTCACACGTTATTTGTGCCCGAACTTAAAGAACATTATCACTCAACAAACGGAGCTTTACAGGAATCTGAACTGGTATTTATTCAAAATGGATTGTACCATATACCCAATTGCCTGAAGGAGATTAACGTACTCGAAATCGGCTTCGGAACCGGACTTAACGCTTTACTCACTGTTCTTGAAGCGAAAAAGCAGCGGCGAAAAATAAATTATGTTGCCGTTGAACCCGAACCTGTTGACATTGAAATTATTAAAACACTTAATTTCCCTGAAATTATTGGCGGCACCGAAGCCAAGGGATATTACCGGAAACTTCACGAGGCAGGTTGGGTTTACCCATCATTTCTCAGCGACTACTTCATTATCAGCAAAATACAGGCTAAGATAGAGGACATATCGTTGCGCGATCAACAATTTCATCTTGTATATTTTGATGCTTTCGGACCGGATGTGCAACCAGAATTGTGGACTGAACCGGTTTTTAATCAATTATATAAATGCATGAAACCCGATGGCGTTCTGGTAACATACAGCTGCAAAGGCATTGTGAAACGTGCGTTGAAAGCCGCCGGGTTCAGCATTGAGAAACTCCCCGGACCCGCAGGAAAACGAGAAGTTTTAAGAGCTGTTAAAGTTGGCGGAAAGGGATGCCATGTGCCTGAATAACAATGGCTTTAACACAAGGCAATTTAATTTTGTAACACAAAAACAAATAACCTTTATAAACAGAAATAGTATGATACAACACATTAAAACACCTACAATTATAAAAGCAGCAGGGAACAAAGAGAAAAAGATTGAAGAGTTCTTCGGACGGGTAAACTCCGGAACCAGTGAGGTAAGCATTGCGCGAATGACGAGTCCCGAAGGCTGGATTGAACCCGGACAAACACCTGATTTTAACGAATATACACTTGTTATTAAAGGCGCACTTAAAATTGTAACCCGCGAAAAAGAATTTATTGTTTCCGAAGGAGAAGCAATTTTAACCAGCAGCGGCGAATGGGTGCAGTACAGCAGTCCTTTTGCCGGGGGAGCGGAATATATTGCAATTTGTTTGCCCGCTTTCTCTTTGGATCTGGTGAAAAGAGATGAATAACATTTTTTCACTAACTTCAGTCTGCAAAAAAAAACCGGTAACATTATGTTACCGGTCTGGGGCACTTATAGTGAAAGATATCGGACTGAAGGAATAAATAATAACTAACCAAAATTATTAAACTCGTCCTCCTGTCCGAAACCCGGATTATTTGCCTGCTGGAAGAAGAACTTTGTCGATTGCATGAACCACTCCGTTCGATCCTTGTACATCAGCGATAATTACATTTGTATTCCCGTTCAATACCACACCTTTACCAACGTTAACCGAAATGTCCGAACCTTGTAGCGTAGGAATGTTTCCATTTGTGAGTCCTGACGAAACATTATTTCCAGCAACTACATGGTATAGAAGGATTGGGGTAAGCTGCTCAGAAGTAAGAGCATCAACGCCACTAACACCTAAGGTTGTAAACAATGCTGCGAAAGCGTCATTTGTTGGGGCAAACACAGTGAACGGACCTGCACCACTTAATGTTTCGGCCAGACCAGCCTTAACCACTGCCGAAACCAAGGTAGTGAAAGCGCTGTTATTCAAAGCTATACCTACTACAGTTGGAGGAAGAAGAACTTTATCAATTACATGAATAACACCGTTGGTTCCAACAACATCAGCCACCACAACCGAAGCGGTGTTATTTATCTTAACGCCCGAAGCGGTATTGATATAAATATCCATAGGATGGGTCATATAAGCACTTAAAGTTTTGGCGTAACCGGTAGCAACCTGATTAGCGTAAACCGTACTTCCCAGTACATGGTAAAGCAGTATTGGTTTTAAATCCGAAGGTACTGCAGTGAGCTGAGCAAAAGCCTCATTTGTTGGGGCAAATACAGTGAAGGTTCCTTTAGGATCACTCAGAGCTGGCACGAGTCCTGCACCCGACAAAGCCGAAACCAGCGTTGTGAAACTGCTGTTTGCAACTGCAAGGTCAGCCACCGTTGGAGGTAACAATACTTTGTCAATAATGTGAATAACGCCATTAGAAGCGGCAATATCTGCTGTTGTTACGTTCGAAGCGCTGTTAAGTTTTACTCCGCTGGCAACATCTACTTTAAGTGATACAAATCTGCCGCCTACTGCAGGGCTCAGGGTAGTAACATAGCCACTTGATAATCCGGTTGAAACCGCTTTGGTTCCTAAAACATGGTACAACAGAATTGGGCGAAGAGCATCAGCGCTCAATTGGTCGATACCCGAAACGCCTAACTGCGTGAAAAGTGCATTAAAGGCAGAATTTGTCGGAGCAAAAACGGTGTATGTTCCCGACTGACTTAATGTGGTAGCAAGGTCGGCTTTAATAAGAGCCTCAACAAGAATTGAGAATTGAGGATCAGCCGAAGCTATTGCAGCAATACTCTTTGGTGTATTAACCATGTTGTCGTCATTGTTATCGTCCTTTTCGCAGGAAGTTAAAGTGAACATTCCTATGCCGATAACAGCTATTAAGGTAAAAATGGATTTGAAGTTTTGTTTCGTTTTCATGATTTTAAATATTTATTGGTTTGATACTAATAGAAACAGACAAATATCATTTTTGTTTAATCTTTTTTATTTTTTGTTAAACACTATTTTAATCTAAAATGTTTAATATACTCATTAATAAATGTTTAAATATTTTAAATATTTTCACAACATATAACATTTTAACTTTTGTTAACATAACCCTTATTAGTAGAAATAAAAAAACGCAGAAATAATATCTGCGCTTTCCATTAATTCACCAATTTGGCATACAAAAACGAAGTACTTTTCCGAAATTACATTTTGACAAACGAATTAGTTGCACTTTCGTATTTGGTATTAAAACTACCTGAGGTCTGAAGACTGTTTATTGTATTTCGTACCGTTTTAATGCGTTGGCTGTAATTAACTTCACCTATTGAACAAAGGTTTGTAAACGCCAGATTGTAATTGCCGTTAGTATTAAGAGCACTGGCTATACGATCGTTTTTTGCACGTCCCTGGTGCCTGATATCACATATTACCTGGCAAACTTTAGCCGGAACTCCTTCGAGATTAAACTGCTTGTTGTACACTATCATATTATTTTTAAAATGCTGAATGGCAGTTTCCACCTGTAATTTGCGATGGTCGTCATCGTTAATTGCCCAGTGCACCATACGAGCGGAACATAAAATTTCCTGTTTTTCAATATCAAGAAGTGACGGATTGAAGTAGTCCATCAAAGCTTGAGTTGAAGTATCATTCTCTAATTGTGAGAGTGTTCCGTCCGAATTTTTATAACATATCCGCGTATCCTTAAGCAACAACTTTGGGAAATACTCTGCTGCAACCGGAAGTATCAGGAGTTTTTTAAAGAATTTTACAAAATCGCCATTCGGAACATGAGCTGCATATTGCATAAAACTGAATGTAAACTTTGCCCTGTCGTAGGAGTTCAAACAAGTATATGACCCTTTGCTTTCGGCTAAAGCCGTTGGATAAATAAAATAAGCCCAGAAGCCAAAATCCGCAGCGTAATCAGCCGGATTGTAAATTAATCCCGGTAAAGCCTGGGTATTATATAACCCAAAATTACCATCGTACATAGTTCGGTTTGCAACAAAAAATTCAGGTTGAGTGCTGCCTTTTAAACTGGCATTATAAACGGTACGCCCATTAGCAAGCACTTTGTTGGAAATTAAAAAATCATATGGCATAAACTTGAATTTTAGATTAATACTCTTGAAAGTTACAGTTTTCAGATTTCGGGCACGTGCAACATTGATCGAAACATACAGAACCGTAGGAAATCTTCAAGTCTGTTAAAACGTATAAACAACTGAAACTCTTTTTCTCCTTTAAACAGTAAAAAGATTATTCATTCAGAAAAATGAATCTGGATTATTTTATAAAAAAATCTTCAAAATACTGTAAAGGACAATATTGTATATCCACATTTTCGACCCTTGCATGAGAAGGGCCTTGCTTGCAAATAGAAATAAATAATTGTAACTGATCACTTTCACCCTCAGCTTCAACATACACTCTCCTGTCGGGCAGGTTTTTAACAAACCCGCATACAGAATTTACATCCGCTTTCTGCTTTACAAAATACCTGAATCCTACGCCTTGAACCCTGCCACTGAAAGTTAAAATTACCGACTCTTTCATCACATGCTTTGTTTGAATTGAGAATTGCAAAGCTCCTTTTTGAAATCTCAGATTAAAAACCGGAGAATGGTGGTCAGGGATTTAGTCTCCGCGTTATCAGCTGTTCAACTATCATATACAATTTCCCGGGCATAACGGTTCGCCAAGGCAAATCATCAAACTGCCCTCCCATTGCCATATAATAATCGAGGTGACCGGCTTCAAACTCCTGAACTACATGATGACGAAAATTAACACAAACAATCCATCCATCGCCCAGTTCATCGAACCACTCCTGGTAATAATCAGCATCTGAATAGTGAAAGTTCAGAATATTTTCACCGATTAGGATATATTTAGTGATACCTTGTTCCAAAAGAAATTCGACCACATTCCTGTAAAGAAACATAACATCATTATACAGGCAATCGTTCCATTCGCCGATAAACTCAATAATGCAAAATCCTTTATCGTAATCAACAAATAGAATTTTCAGATAAAGGGTTTCCGAACCAATATAATCCCATTGCGGATGGATAAGATAATTATACACCTTTCCGGTAAATTCGAACTCACTATACTCTCGTCCATAAAACGGGGAGCGCTCGTCCTCATCGGCAATATAATGGTTACGCCAGCTGTAATATGGTTCTAAATCATGCATTAATTTCTACGAAAATAGTATGGAATAAGGAATCTGGGATTTTGGAGATTAATCATTCTTCATGGTGCTTGGTTTCCGTGTCATTTCAACTTTCGTTTCGCTAAAGCTTTTCACTTTTCACGTTTCACTCAATCTCCGGAGTTAAAGTAAATGAGCGTGTTGCCGAATATGCCGCGAAATACCCAACACCTCCGTTGCTGATATTCCCCTGCACATTAGCCGGCGGACCACTGAACAAAGGATTCGATCCACGTATTTCTGCTTGAGCTTCCCACAGGAAATTTGCATATTGCTTGCCAATACTATTCACTTCTACGGTTACTTTATCGCCCGGATTCAATCCTTCGCTGGAGGAACCTTGCTCCAGAAACGCCACTGACGCTCCATTTGTATAGCTTCCGTTAAAAAATTTATCATCGGTTACAAACCATTCATCAATGGTATCCGTAATTTTTTGATCATTTCTGTATATCATGAAACGATAAAAATCAACAGTAGGAGGTTCCTGCACGTATATTTTCACTTCCCAAAAACCATCATTTGACCATTCAGGATGAAAAAGCAAGCTAATCGAATCCAACTGGTTTACGCCATAAAGCGTTGAACTGGCTGAGTAATCGGTATAGCCTCCAACCGGGCTGGCTAGTTTTACCGAAAGTGTATAGGTATGACCAGGTATGCCATAAACATTATCAGGTGTGCGATATATGCCTCCGATAGTATCTTCGGTTAGTAAAATGGTATCAATACCATCAGATATTGTAACCACGGCACCCGTTATACGTGGTGTTGGTTCATTGTAAAAGTAACTTGATGTAGATGACAGCATTACAACATGAGCCATGGTATCGGTGGTAATGGAGCCATCCACTACCAGTCTGGCATAGCTTTCATCAAGTTCAATTTCAATCCTTTCAGTACAGGAAACTGCAGCTAAAGTAACAAGAAAAAACAGGGTAATATATGTCAGGTATTTCATTTTATTGAAATTTAAAATTGTAAGTCAGTGCCGGAATAATTGCGAACAGGTATGATTTTTCCGCGTAGGTAATTTCAGGATCGGCACTATCCTGTATAAAATTGATCGACCACGAATTATGCCTGTTATAGGCGTTGTAAACGGATAAATTCCATTCGCCATGCCATTTTTTGCCTGGCTTTTCCTTTCCTTTGAGCGTAACAGCAAAATCGAGCCTGTGATAATCCGGCATACGGTATGCATTTCGGTTCGAGTAAATCGGAATTACAGCATTCCCAATCACAGCTCTTCCTGTCGGGAAGGTGACCGGCAAACCGGTTGCATATACCCAGGTTGCTGAAGTTGACAAGCGTTTTGAGATTTCGTAACTGGCAACAATGTTTATTGCATGTGGTTTATCGTAAGGAGCGCGGTACTGGGTTCCATAATTAATTTCAGGAATATCGCGAAACGATCTGGAATAAGTATAACTGATCCAACCTGTTAGCAGTCCGTCGTTTTTACGCAACATAGTCTCAATTCCATATGAATATCCTGTCCCTATACGTAATTCGCCTTCAATATACTGGTTTAAAAGCAATTGTGCATGATCGCGAAAATCAATAACATTTTTCAGACTTTTATAATATACTTCCACTGAAGCTTCGTACATATTCTGCTTAAAATTCCTGAAATACCCGATCGCATATTGGTTACTCAACTGAGGTTTAACATTTTGCGTTGCCGGAAACCAAATATCCAGCGGTGTTCCTGCTGTTGAATTTTGTGCCAGGGCAAGGTATTGCGCTGTATGCGAATAGCTCCCTTTAATTGATGACACCGTATTAACCAGGTAAGTGAAAGCTATCCGTGGCTCAAGTGTTGAATAGGTATTAAAAAAATCTCCTTTCGCATACACCACGCTATCCACGGGGTTATAATTTTCGTCAAAATTATAGTAGGTTCCAGTACCCACATTTTGAAATATCGCAAAGCGCAGACCGTATTTAAAACTCAGCTTTTCGGTTGTTTTATACTCATCAGAAACGTATAAGCTATGTTCGAAAGCATACTGTGCCGGCATTTTAAATTCGGTAAAAGCACTTTCGCTACCCATACCGTTGGCTGTGCCGGGGAAAAACTCGTGAAACATAGTTGTTGCACCATACCTGAAAGTATGCTTTCCCGAAAGGTAATATGTAAAATCAAATCTCGCCGAATAATCGCGCATTTTTGATGACCATTTAAATGAATTCGCATCGCCTTCGGGAGTCCCTAACTCATAATCATAATTCGAATAAATGAGGCTAAGGTTAAAGAATAACTTCTTCGAAAACAGGTGATTCCATCGAAGCGAAGCAGTTTGATTACCAAAGCCAATTGATGCAAACTGAGATTTAAATGTATCGCGCCCAATATATGACGAAAGATAAATACGGTTGTTTTCGTCGATAACATGCGCCAGCTTCAAATTAAAATCGTAGAAATAGAGTTTGTTATTCCGCACATTTTCATCTTTGGCAAAAGGCAGAAACAAATCGGCGTAGGTCCTGCGTCCGGAAACTAGATATGTGGTTTTATCTTTTAAAATTGGCCCTTCGAGTGTTAGTTTACTCGAAACAGTACCGATGCTACCTGTAATACCGAATTTCTTGGCATTACCATCCCGCATACGCACATCAAGTAAGGAGGAAAGCCTGCCGCCGTAAGCCGCCGGGATATCACCTTTATAAAGCGTAACATCTTTAACAGCATCATTATTAAACACCGAAAAGAACCCCATAAGGTGCGACGCATTATGAATTGTGGCTTCATCGAGAATAATCAGATTTTGATCGGCACTTCCGCCACGAACGCTGAAACCTGTTGATCCTTCGCTGGTTGATTGCACACCCGGCAACAATTGAAGCACTTTAATTACATCTATTTCGCCTAGTAAAGCAGGAACTTTGCGTATGGTTTTGATGTCCATTTTTACAAGACTCATTTCGGGAGCACGCACATTTTCGTCGGTACGGGTTCCGCTGATTACTACTTCATTAAGCTCGGATAGTGTGGATTCAAGATCAATATTTATTGTTTGGTTTTTATTAAGTTCCACCGCCTCGAGCTCCGATTGGTAACCGATATAGGAGTAATTTATATTGTATTTGCCCGGTGGGAGACTCAGTGAGTAAAACCCATAAACATTGGTTACAGAACCTGTTTTAAGTTCATTACAATAGATAGTAACACCAACCAGCATTTCGCCGCTCGCCTGGTCGCGTATGTATCCACTTAGTGTGAATCTGGCTGTTTCATTTTCAAAGTTATATTTGGCCTTAGCTATTGGGCTAAAGAGTAAAATCAGGAAAATCAGGATGAGTATTTTTTCTTTCATTTAAAATAAGTAAGTTTACGCATATATAGCGACACAAAGGAAAATCATTTTAAAAAGATGCTGTAATATTTCTATCTGAATGCCGCCATTAGCAGGTTGATATCCTGAAAAGGCAGGTGGAACGAATCGCTAAGGTATTTATTGGTCGAAATACCATTATATAAGTAAACACCCTGGCGCACTCCAAAATCGGAATGCAGCACTTTTTCAACACCACCTTCTTCCCCAAAGCGCAAAAGTATGGGCGACAGGAAATTACTCAATGCATAAGAAGCCGTGTGAGGAACTTTTGAAGCAATATTCGGAACGCAGTAATGAGTAACTCCATATTTCTTAAAAACCGGATTCCGATGGTCGGTTACTTTGGATGTTTCGAAACAGCCGCCCTGGTCGATACTTACATCGATAATAACGGCACCCGATTTCATCTGTTGCACCATTTCTTCAGTTACAACAACAGGAGTTCGTCCGTAAGCGCTGTGAATCGCACCGATTACAACATCAGCAGATCGCAGAGCATTCATCAAAACCCTTGGCTGAATCATTGAAGTATAAACCCTGGTATTCAAATTATTCTGCAGACGGCGAAGTTTGTATACTGAGTTATCGAATATTTTCACAAAAGCACCCATTCCTAATGCGGCACGGGTGGCATATTCGCCGACAGTGCCGGCTCCAAGTATCACAACTTCTGTTGGCGAAATACCTGAGAAACCACCAAGCATTTTACCCCGGCCATATTCGGGATTACTCATATATTCGGCAGCTACCAGCATAGAAGTGTTTCCTGCTATTTCGCTCATTGCTCTGATCACCGGAAAAGTTCCTGCTTTATCCTGAACATATTCAAAAGCCAGTGCTGTAATGCGTTTTGCGAGTAAACGTCTGAAATATTCCTCGTTTATTGCTGATGTATGTATTGAGGATATAATGGTTTGTTTGCTTCCTATCATTTCAATTTCCTCGAATGTAGGAGGTGCAATTTTCAATACGATATCGGAACTGAAAATTTTGCGGGTATCATACGATATTTCAGCACCCATTTCGGCATATTCGGTATCAGTAAAATGGGCAGCTTTTCCGGCATCAGCTTCAATGAGTACCTGATGGCCGTGATGAACAAGCAAACCTACAGCATCCGGATCCAGGGGAATACGGTTTTCAGAAAATGCACATTCTTTTGGAACGCCGATAACAAGCGATTTCTGTCCGCGTTGCACTTCGAGCCGCTCTTCCTGGGGCATCAGTTGCCCTGAATGGATTATACCCGAGTAATTATTTTGTGTCATATCCGAATCATTTCAACAATCAGAAAGTTATGGTGCGTGTTTTGCCATCTTGCGAAACCTCAATTTTTACATGTACAGTTTCTTCAGGTAACAAATTTACAATTTTTTCGGGCCATTCGAGCAGGCAGTAATTCCCGCTGTAAAAATAGTCTTCATAACCGATCTCAAGCATTTCTGTCCACGACTTGATACGGTATAAATCGAAATGAAATATACTACCTGCACCTCGTGTAAGATATTCATTTACAATAGCAAAAGTAGGACTGGTTACCGTGTCGGAAACATTTAAGTAATTACATATCGTTTTAATGAAAGTTGTTTTACCTGCACCCATTTCGCCGTGAAAAGCGAAAATTCTTTTGTTCTTGTGAAACTCAATGAGGCTGGATGCAATTGCAGGAAGTTCATCCGGAATTTGACAGGTATAAATTTCAGCCATGCGTACTTATTAGTTTTTATTTAATTACTCATTTAACAGGGTGTAAGTTCTGCTTTTGTTAACAACCTGAAGCTCGAAGTATATATGATTCCTTCGCCCAAACCATTTTAATAACAATGAAAACCCTTCAATCCATAAACAACCTAAACTTTTTTTTATTTCGGTTTCATATAAATGAAAGGTATCATCATTTCCTCCATCGAAATACCGCCGTGTTGAATAGTATCGCGGTAATACTGAACGTAATGGTTGTAATTGTTAGGATAAGCAAAGAAATCGTCGCCACGGCAAAACACATAAGCCGAACTTACATTGGTACGTGGCAGAAATGCTTCGGCAGGATTTTTAACTTCAAACACTTCATTTTTATTAAAGTTCAGGCTCTTGCCATTTTTATACCTGAGGTTGGTATTGGTAGTACGATCGCCTATCACTTTTACAGGATTGCCAACTCTTACTGATCCGTGGTCGGTAGTAATAATAAGCGGTATTTTTTTAGCTGCAAGAAACTTAATAATATCAAGAAGCGGCGAATGTTCGAACCAGCTCACGGTGAGCGAACGGTATGCAGGCTCATCATCGGCCAGCTCGCGTATCACTTCCATTTCAGTACGGGCATGCGAAAGCATATCAACAAAATTGTAAACAATAACGTTAAAACGATTCGCCATAAGGTTAGGCAATGTATCCACAAGTTTACGGCCTGCTGTCAGGTTCAGGATTTTGGTGTACGAATACTTTATATCGTAACCGAATCGTTTCAGGTTTTCGCCCAACAGCTCACCTTCGAATTGATTTTTACTGCCTTCCTCATCCTCGTTAATCCAGTATTTAGGATATTTTTTGGCTATTTCGCTGGGTAAAAGTCCGGAGAACAAAGCATTACGGGCATACTGAGTTGTAGTTGGCAAAATGCTGTAGTACAAGTCATCGCGCTCAACCCTGTAATATTCTTCAAAAATGGGTTGAAGCATTTTCCACTGATCATAACGCAGGTTGTCAATCAATATCATAAACATTGAACTGTTCTCCTTAATCAGCGGAAGGACTTTTTCGCGCAAAAGAGTGTGCGACTGAACAGGTTTTTCAGCAGTACGTCCATTAAGCCAATCGAGATAATTACGTTCAACATATTTACAAAAAACCTGGTTGGCTTCCACTTTCTGCGAACGCATAATATCTACAATACTCTGATCCTGAGCTTTTTCAAGTTCAAGCTCCCAGTAAATAAGCTTTTTATAAATTTCGGTCCATTCGTTGAATTCGAGCCTGTTGCTGATTTCCATTCCAATATTGCGGAATTGCTGCTGGTAGGCATGTGTAGTTTTTTCGCTTACAAGCCGCTTATTATCAAGATTCTTCTTCACACTTAGAAGTATCTGTTTGGGATTAACCGGTTTAATAAGGTAATCGGAAATGCTTGCGCCTATTGCATCCTCCATAATATGTTCTTCTTCACTTTTGGTGATCATAACCACAGGCAGGTTAGGATAGCTGGCTTTAATAATCGACAGAGTTTCAATACCTGATAAGCCCGGCATATTTTCATCGAGGAAAACGATATCAACCTTTTGACTTTTTAAAAGATCAACTGCCTCGTCGCCATTATTTGTGGTTAATACTTCATACCCTTTGTCCTTCAGAAACATGATATGAGGTTTAAGAAGATCAATTTCATCGTCGGCCCACAATATTATTCCGTTTTCCATGTTCAATTTATTAATATTTATGTAACAATCGGTTAAGGCATTTGTTATCTTTGCGAAAACAGCATCCGGCTGAGTTAACTAGCCTCCCGATCAGGAGTACTAATGCTGTGATCACTGCTTTTATTGTGCCGGATTCCTGATTTAACATGTCTTTTATACAAATTTAACAAAATAGCGTGACAACTGCTTCAGCCTTTAAACGAAAAATAATAAACGACCCGCTTTATGGCTTTATTACTATTGCCGACAAGTTGGTATTTGATGTAATTGAGCATCCATTTTTTCAGCGTCTGCGCAGGATTGAGCAATTAGGACATGCATCCATGGTATATCCGGGCGCCATGCATACCCGGTTTCATCATGCGCTTGGAGCCATGCACCTTATGAGCCTGGCAATTGAAACATTACGGTCGAAAGGATTTCAGATTTCAAACATAGAAGCACAGGGAGCAACACTGGCAATATTATTACATGATATTGGCCACGGGCCATTTTCACATGCGCTTGAACACCATATAGTTACAGGAATATCGCACGAAGAAATCACATCTATGTTCATGAAACAAATGAACATTGAATTTGATAACAAGCTTAATGTTGCAATCGAAATTTTCGAAAACAAGTATCCGCGAAAGTTTTTGCACCAGTTAGTTTCGGGACAGCTTGATATGGACCGGCTTGATTATCTGATGCGCGACAGTTTTTATACCGGTGTAAATGAAGGAGTTATAAGCACTGATCGGATTCTGAAAATGCTCACTGTTGACGATGACGAACTCGCGGTGGAACTAAAAGGAATTTATTCGATTGAAAAATTTATAGTTGCACGAAGATTGATGTATTGGCAGGTTTACTATCACAAAACAGTTCTTGCTGTCGAATATATGCTCATCAGTATTTTGAACCGTGCCAGAGAACTTATAAAAAAAGGCCGGGATTTGCCTTGCTCTTCGGCACTAAAATTTTTCCTGGGGCAACAAGTGAGCAAGGAACAGTTTACTGCTTCGCCTTCCATTTTAACAAAATTCGCAGCACTTGATGATTATGATATTCATCATGCAATAAAAGAATGGTCGGAGGATAATGACCCTATAATGTGTTTGTTATGCAAATCGCTATTGAACAGGAAACTTTTCAGGGTTGTTATTTCGGCTGAGCCTTTCGCCCACGAAAAAACCATACAAATAAAAAACCGGGTTGTTGAAAAGCTCAAATTAAATGGCGATGAGTACAACTATTTTGTAGGTCAGGGTGAAATTTCGAACAGTGCTTATGATCCCGGCCGCGACCGTATTACCATAATTGATAAAAATGGCGAGCGCTGGGATATTTCCGGCCTTTCGGAACAACTCAATATTGCTGTTTATAATAAAACCGTTTCAAAGTACTTCACCTACTTCCCTAAGTGGGCAGACATTTGACGCACCTTGATCAAATGGATGTTATAAGCATATGAATTCCTTTGTAAATAAATATATCTATATTTGCAAACTTTTTTAAATCAACCGGAATTAACATTATTTGATCCTGATGGAATTTACTGCAAAAGAAATCGCTGGCCTGGTAGGTGGTACTATCGACGGAAACCCTGATGTGAAAGTTAACCGATTAGCAAGGATCGAAGATGGCGAACCCGAAGCTTTAAGTTTTCTTGCGAATCCGAAATATTACCCATACATATACAACACACGATCGTCAATAGTACTGGTGCAGAGCGAATTTGAAGCTGAACATCCGCTTACGTGCACGCTCATTCGCGTTACCGATCCATACACGGCTTTTGCCAATCTGTTGGAGATATACGACAAGATGAGAAAAGGAAAAACAGGAACTTCATCCTTATCGTCCATAGCCAAATCAGCCAAAATCGGCAGCAATGCATACATAGGCGACTTTGTTGTAATCAGCGATAATGTAGTTATTGGCGACAATGTAAAAATCTTCCCACATGCATTTATTGGTGAAAATGTGCGCATTGGATCAGGAACTACAATTAATCCGGGAGTAATCATTTATCACGACTGTGCGGTTGGGAGCGAATGCACCATACATGGCGGATCAGTTATTGGTGCTGATGGGTTCGGTTTTGCACCTCAAAGTGACAACAACTATAAAAAAGTTGCGCAGATAGGTAATGTCATTATTGAAGATAATGTAGAAATTGGGGCCAATACTACTATCGATCGCGCTACGCTAGGTTCAACTATTATACGTAGAGGTGTTAAACTCGATAACCTGATTCAAGTCGGGCACAATGTCGAAATTGGCGAAAATACAGTAATAGCAGCTCAAACCGGAATAGCAGGATCAACCAAAGTTGGGAAAAACTGCATGTTGGGTGGTCAGGTTGGTTTAGCCGGACATATTGTTATTGCCGATGATGTTAAAATCGGAGCTCAGGCAGGATTAGCAAGCGGGGTTACCAAACCAGGAAGTATATTGCTTGGAGCACCGGCAATTGAAATAAGCAGATTCCGAAGGATTATCGCTATTTTCAATAATCTCGATAAATTATATTACAGGATCGGTGATCTTGAAAAAACCATCAAACAGTTGCAAGCCGAAAACTCAGGCGCTGAAAAAGACATCTAAAACTAACTAGTTTACTTAAACTCAAATATGTTTGACAAACAACGTACTATCAAGGAGCCCGTTACAATAAAAGGCTCCGGTTTACATACAGGAAAACAGGTTACCTTAACTTTTAAGCCAGCCCCGGCCGACCACGGTATCAAATTTTGCAGAGTCGATATTGAAAACAAACCGGTTATTGATGCCATTGCTGATTATGTTGTGGACACTTCGCGTGGCACAACACTCGAATTTCAGGGCGTACGGCTTGTAACTATTGAGCATGTTTTGGCTTCGGTTGCCGGCTTGGGAATCGACAATATACTGGTAGAAGTTGATAATGAGGAAATGCCGATTATGGACGGCAGTGCGCGCTTTTTCGTTGCTGCCCTCGATACAGCAGGAATAGTTGAACTTGATGCCGTCCGCGAGTATTTCGAATTCAGAAGCACACTCACACTTACGGATCCAAAACGTAAAAGTGAAATGGTTCTGGTTCCCGATGATAACTTCCGCCTCTCGGTGATGATTGATTTCGAGACCCGAATACTTGGAACTCAATATGCATCAATTGCCGATATTGAAGATTTCAGAAATGAAATTGCCGATTGCCGCACTTTTGTTTTTCTGCATGATCT
>Ga0136636_10000276_pt1 | contig 24758 bp, 23 predicted proteins | sample AntDrymUQ8522106_2_FD_104653 | JGI IMG/M metagenome (GOLD analysis project Ga0136636, IMG submission 104653) | Polar desert sand microbial communities from Dry Valleys, Antarctica - metaG UQ852 (21.06) | ecosystem: Environmental > Terrestrial > Soil > Desert | place: Antarctica: Dry Valley... | reverse complement strand
CGCAACGCCCATGCCCTTAAGCATGGCGCGCCGATTGCTACCTGCGTTCAAAAACGTTTTAAAATCCATAGCCAATCTCCCGCTGCACCACGATGTGTGAAGACGCTATGCTGAACTAATAACGAGACTTAGAAAAGCCCCTTTTTTCCACGCCTTGCGACGCAATTTAATTACGAGTTAACGCAATTATTGTGCATCGCAGCATGCTTATTTCGCGAGCGATTTTGCCTCGGAATCAACCGCAGCTTGCACAGCTTTGTAAAATGCCTCGCGTTGCGCGCCGACTGTTTCCGGGTCGGTTGCCTTGGGCCAGTTGCTATTCGACGCAATGACCAAGTTGCGTTTGGGGTCAATGAAGATACCTTGCCCGAAAATGCCTTGGGCCGCGTAGCTGCCGTCGTCATAGGTCCACCATTGATAGCCATAACCTTTTCCAGGCATGCCGATGTCGGCTTGCTTGCTGGTGGCAGGTGCAATCCAATCGCCGGGCAAGATGCTTGCGCCATTGACCTTCGCTCCGCCGAGCATGAACACACCAAAGCGGGCATAATCGCGGGTAGACGCCTGAATGCAGCAGCCGCTGATTTCATGCCCGGTCGCGCCCAAGAGCCAGCTTGCGTCCTGTTCCATGCCGTAAGGCGCCCACAACTTCTCGGACAGATAAGCGGACAGCGTCTTCTTGGTGGCGGAGCTTACCAGTACGCCAATCAAATTGGTTTCGCCGGTTTTATAGACCCATTTGGTGCCAGCCGGCGCCTCACGGGGCAAGTTGCGCATGTAGCTTACGGTGACGTCCATGCCGTTTTCGGCCTTGTGCTTGTTAAACAGGGCGACGTCGGACTTGGGGTCCTCATAATCCTCATTCCATTTAACGCCCGAGGTCATGGTCAGCAATTGTTCGATGGTTACGTCGTCATAAACGGAGCCCTTAAGATCAGGGATATAGGCCGAAACCTTGTCGTCGATGCTCTTGATGTAACCATCCTTGATCGCTGCCCCGACGAGGGTCGAGGTGAAGGATTTCGCGACGGAGAAGCTGGTCCATTTGCCATCCGCACTGAAATCGAGGCCATATTTTTCCACCCGCACATTGCCATCTTGAAGAATGACAAGACCTGCCGTACGTTGCGCCTTCATATAGGCATCGACATCGGTGCCGATCGTCAGAGGCTCGCCCTTGGGCAAAGGAAAGACCTTGTCACCCGTTGCTATGATGTTGGCTTTGGCAAGGATCGGGATACGGTCCATCGTGCGAAACGCGGCGTCGCGTTGCTCTATGCTCCAGAACAGCACGTTAGCGTCCGTCGGCAGATGGGAGATGAGCGCTTTCATATCCTTGTCCGCGCTGACCCAGAAACCGCCCGCAGCCGATGCAATGACCAGCAAAAACCCGAATATCCATTTTTTCATCCTGCTCCCCCAATTTTATTTTTTGATTAAAGTGACCTGCGCAACATTGATACCGCCGCCTCTGAAACCACCTTCGCAATACATCAGATAATAGCGCCAAAGCGAAATGAATTTATCGTCAAAACCGGCGGGGAGTGTTCCTGCTGCCACAGCAGCATCAAATCGCAACCGCCAGTGCCGCAGCGTTTCTGCGTAATGCAGACCAAATTCGTGCTGATTTTCCCAAATCAGGCCGCAATCATTCGCAATCTTGCGAAAGCGGTTTTCGGACAACAGCATACCGCCGGGGAAGATATAATGCTGAATAAAGTCGGTCCCGCGGGCGTAGGATTCGAAAACATCGTCTTCGATCCTGATATATTGAATAGCCGCCCGTCCGCCGGGCTTTAGGCAACGGGCGACAGATTTGAGATAATCGGGCCAATATTGTTGGCCAACGGCTTCCACCATCTCAACGCTGGCGATAGTGTCGAACTGGCCAACCACGTCACGATAATCGGTTAGGCAGACCTCTGCGTCGCCAAGGCCCGAAAGGCGGGCGTCCGCATAGGCCTTTTGCGCAGGCGACAACGTGATACCGTGAAAGTGAATTTTGTGCGCGCGCAATGCGACCTCGGCAAGCCCGCCCCAGCCGCAGCCGATCTCCAGCAGGCTATCGCCATCCGAAAGCTGCAACCGCTCGAGCATTGCCTCAATCTTGCGGTGCTGCGCTGTCTCCAAAGTGTCGTCTGTAATAGCGGCATCAGCGAACAACGCGCTGGAATACGTCATGCTCTGGTCAAGCCACGCTTGGTAGAAATCATTTCCGAGGTCGTAGTGAAATTCGATGTTCCGGCGGGCGCCGCTTCGGCTGTTGCGGCGAAGAGCGTGCAAGGTGGTCCCTGCGATCTTGGCCAAGCCCGATGGCCGTGCGACCGTACCAAGCGACAGCCGATTGCGCATGAAGATGTCGAATATCTGCACCGGGTCGGGACTGCTCCACTCGCCAGCGGCCCATGCCTCATACCAACCAGCCGAACCGCCGCGCACTAACCGAAGCAAGGCCTTCCAGCTATGCAGTGTGACGACCGCCGATGGCCCAGCACCCCTTCCACCGAGCAAGCGGATAGAGCCATCGGGCAGTGTGCCTTCGATTCTGCCATATTCAAGGCCCCGGTCAATCCTGTCGATGATGCGTTCAAACCCGCGCACAAACAGCCCACCTGTAAAGGCTCGAAGCCCCGTTGCATGCGTAAAATGGCGCGCACGATTCAAGTCAGCAGAATTCATGCAGCGCCTATGCTACACCCATCACGGCATTGCAATTGGCTGTTATTTCTTGCGCAATTCGTCGCGGATTTCAACGAGTAGGTCAGTCTGCGATAGACCTGCCGCTGCAGGTGGAGATACCCGATTGGCCGCGCGCACGATCATGAAAATCACGAAGGCTAAGATCAGGAAATTGATTGTTGCGGTGATGAAGCTTCCCCAGCCAAGCACATTCGCGCCCGCTGCCTTGGCCGCGACCAAGGACATGCCGGATGTTACTTTATCGCCGCCGCTCAACACGATATATTTGCTACTAAAATCAACACCGCCGCCCGTCATAAGCGTAATTGATGGCATAAGGACATCGTCCGTGAACGAAGAGATGATCTTGCCAAAAGCGGCCCCAATCAAGACGCCGACGGCGAGATCCAGAACGTTGCCGCGCATGATGAATGTCTTGAATTCGCCCAACATTATGATGGTCTCCAACTGTTAAACTTTGTAAAATATGCCATATCCGTGGCGCAAACGATAGCAGTCATTGCGAAAGGCCGTAACGCGCCTTATGTAAGTAACACACGCCCGTTAAAAGGCTGGATTTTAGGCGATTTGCCATCTGGAGGAGCTTGTTAGATGCGAAAGAATTTCATGAAATTTCTTCTGGTGCCCGTTGCAGCGGCCTCTTTGGCTGGATGCGGTATCAACAGCGTTCCAACAGCGGAAGAAAATGCCAAGGCGAAGTGGGCAGATGTTCAAGCGGCGTTTCAGGAGCGCGCCAACCTCATCCCTAACTTGGCCAATGTGGTAAAAGGCGCAGCGGCGCAGGAAAACAAAACTCTGACTGAAGTGATTGAAGCGCGTGCGCGTGCCACATCGCCCAATATTCAAGTCAATCCTGACGATCTAAGCGACCCCGCAAAGATGGCCGCGTTTCAGGCTGCGCAAAATCAACTGTCGGGCAGCCTCTCGCGGTTGCTGGTTTCTGTTGAGCAATATCCGCAATTGAAAAGCCAAGAGGGCTATCTGAAACTGCAGGACCAGTTGGAAGGTCAGGAAAACCGCGTGCGGATTACGTTGCGAGATTACAATGAGGCAGTGCGCGGATACAACACCACTATTCGGACGTTCCCGGATATTATTGGTGCCAAAGTTATTCACGGCGCAAAGCCAATGATCCCTTATCAAGCCACCACACAAGGTGCAGAGACCGCACCGACGCTGGATATGGCGCCCACGACCTAACGCCCTATTGGGGAATTGAATATGAATAAGGCCCTTGGCCTGCTGACCGCACTGCTGCTGGCCCTTACCGGCCAAGCAGCAGTTGCGCAGAATTTTCCGAAGCTCACTGGCCGTGTGGTGGATCAGGCAAACCTGCTCGACCCGCAGCAAGAGGCCGCGCTCACTGCTAAGCTTGAGGGACTGGAAACGCGCACCAAGCGCCAATTGGTGGTGACAACGCTTAACAGTCTCGAAGGCTATGAGATATCGGATTATGGCTATCGGCTTGGTCGGACTTGGGCGATTGGTCAAGACGGCACGGGCGAGACCGAGAAGGACAATGGTGCGATCCTGATCGTCGCCCCCAACGAACGCAAAATGCGGATTGAGGTGGGCTATGGCCTGGAACCAGTGCTCACCGACGGCCTGTCCTCGACCATCATCCGCAACGACATCACTCCGCGATTTAAGGAAGGTGATTTTGTTGGCGGCATAAACGCGGGCGTTGATCGCATCGTGACGCAACTCGAACTTCCAGCCGACGAAGCGGCCAAGATTGCAAGCGCAGCGCAGCAACCACGTGAGCGCGATGAAGGTGTCCCCTTTGGCGCTATTATCTTCGTTCTCTTCCTGATCTTTTTTGTATTCCTGCCGATGATACGTTCGATGAAGGGCGGCGGGCGTAAACATCGACGCGGCGGCATGGGCCCAGTCATCATCTGGGGCGGCGGCGGATCGTCTTGGGGCGGCGGCAGCGGCTTTGGTGGTGGCGGCTTTGGTGGTGGCGGTGGCTTCGGCGGCGGAGGCGGCAGCTTCGGCGGTGGCGGTGCATCGGGTGGCTGGTAGGATTATTGATATGGCCATACGTAAAATCAGCCAAATGAGCGAAGCCGACCATGTATTGGTAACAGCGGCTGTGGCCGACGCGGAACGCCACACAAGCGGCGAAATCGTCACGATTGTGACTGACCTGTCGGACCATTATGAAGACATTGCCATGGCTTGGGCAAGCGCTGTCGCGTTCATCGCCTTGGCCACTTATGCGACCTTTCCCGACTTTTACATCGGCCTGATTAACGGCCTGTCGGGTGGTTGGGGCCATGAATATACGACGCGCGAATATGTCGCGCTCATGATGACGGCAGTTGCGCTCAAATGGATCGGGACCTGGTTCATCTTGAAGTGGATCTCCTTGCGTCTGGCGCTCACGCCAAAAGCCACAAAACTGGCCCGCGTTCGCAGGCGCGCGATCAGTCTGTTTAAGGTCGGCACTGAGTCCAAGACCGTCGGCCGGACAGGCGTGCTGTTGTATCTTTCGATGAAAGAGCATCGCGCAGAAATCGTCGCTGACGAAGCGATCGCTTCGAAAGTTGCGCCGGAAGTTTGGGGTGACGCAATGGTGGCTTTGCTGGATCAGGTGAAGGCTGGAAACCCCGGCGCTGGCGTAGCGGCGGCTGTGGCCCAAATGGGCGTTGTTCTGGCCGAACATTTCCCCAAGGGCAGCGAAAACCCCAATGAACTACCCGATAGGCTCATCGAATTATGATCAAACAAGACGATGCGGAAACCGTGATGTGGCAAGGTCGCTTCATCACGGCGAAAACGCGCGGCAACTGGGAATATGTAAGCCGCGCACGGGGCATCAAAGCAGCGGTTATCCTTGCGCTGGAGGATGATCATGTGCTGCTCGTCGAACAATATCGCGTGCCGCTAGGGGCAAACTGCATTGAATTGCCAGCAGGCCTCATTGGGGACCATGAATACGGTGAAGACACGCTTGTGTCCGCTGCCCGAGAGTTGGAGGAAGAAACCGGCTATCGCGCAGAGTCGCTTGAAATCGCCGGTGAATTTTTCTCGTCACCCGGCATGGTCAGCGAGAGCTTCTCGCTCGTCCGCGCACGTGGCCTGACCAAGGTTAGCGACGGCGGCGGCGTTGATGGCGAGAACATCATCGTCCACCGCATTGCCTTGGCGGATGTGCCGGAATTTGTTCAAACAAAGCGCGCAGAAGGCTGCGTCGTGGACGTCAAACTGCTGATGCTGCCCGGAATGATCGCTTAGCGAAAATTATCGGCATAGGCCTGAAGCTTCAGTGTTTTGGGCGGCGTGGGGATATAAGTCGCGGTGATGCCCTTTTTCTCCGCATATGCGCGTGCTGCGTCAAGGCTTGGGAAGGTCAACTGCACCTGCGCTTGCGTATCGCCTGATCCAGCCCAGCCCATGAGCGGATCGGCCTTGCGCGGCTCTGCGGGCACATATTCAAGTACCCATTCGTCGTTGCGTCCACGGCCCGACTGCATGGCATTTTTGGGGCGCTGAAAAATACGGGCGGACATGGCAATTTTCCTGACGGTTAATCTTGAGCCCGCCTTGCCCGAACAGCATCTGAGTCGTCAAGCGTTGCGGGCTTGTGCCTTTTTGGTCTTAAGGCTCGCCAAGCTTTCCCATGGCGCGTCGGGCCAGTTGTGCTTGGGATAACGCCCGCGCATTTCCTTGGCGACATCACGCCAACTTCCGCGCCAGAATTCCGGCAGATTGCGGGTTGTCTGGATGGGGCGGCCGGCGGGCGATGTGAGGCTCAGGACAAGTGGGATGCGGTCGACGCCGACCGCTGGGTGGCTGTCGAGGCCGAATAAAGCCTGCACGCGCAATTCGACAGTTGGGCCCGCTTCGGCTGCGTAATCGATATCGTGCGTGGTTCCTGCAGGGCTTTTAAAGGACGCTGGCGCAATCTGGTCGATGCGGGTGCGCATGTCCCAGCCAAGCATATTGTCGAGTGCATTTGCCAAGCCCGAAGACGCGACGTCGCGCAAGCGATTGACCTTGCCAAGCAGTGGCAAAAGCCAATGCTCTGCGCTGTTCTCCAGCGCGTCATTGCTGAGCGCTGCAATCCCGGCAAAGTGTGCGCGTTCCCGAAGCGCGCGCGCTGAAGCCGACCAAGGCAGTGCATCGATACCCATATCGCGCACGGCGGCCAGCAAGGCATTTGCCACTGCCAGCGAGTCCGGCTTTTCAACCCTCCCCTCGCTCAACACAATCGAGCCGAGTCGCCGTTGCACACGCGCCTCCACGCGGTCTGCGCTTTTGTCATAGGACAGTGTTTCCTGACTGATGATCCGGTGGGCAAAGCGGCCCGTGATTTCTGCCTCCGTCAGCGCCGCCGCAGACAATATGCGCGCGCCCGATGCAGCGCCTTGCACATCGGCGACAGCAAGCCATTCCTCACGCGCTAAAGGCGATGCGCCGTCCAATTGAAGGCCGCGCCCCATGGAGCTGATCCATTTCTCACCCTTGGAATCGCGGCGTTTGGCAATGCGGTCGGGAAATGCCGTGGCGATGAGCCCTCCGATACTAAGAGCTTCTGCGTCACCGCTTGTCCCACACAAACGCGCAATGCGTTGCGCCAGCGTTCGTGCAGCATCCGCCTTTGGGCCACGTTCCCGAACAAAGCGTTCAAAACGTGCGTCAATATCTTCTCCCTGCCCGCCAAGGCCGCGTTCCTGCAACAGGACAGCCAACACTGCAGCGTCCTCTGCTTGCCCACTCGCGGCTGCCACAACGACCATATGCGCTAGGGTTGGCGGCAAGGGCAGATTGGCGAGCCTGGTTCCATGCGGCGTGATACGGCCTTTCTCGTCAAGCGCATTTACCGAAACCAGCAGCTTGCGCGCCTGTGCCACGGCGGCTGCGGGCGGAAGATCAAGCAAACGCAGCTTGGCTGGGTCACTTTCGCCCCAGCGCCCGCAATCGAGCAGCAACGGCGCAAGGTCGCTTTCCAATATCTCCGGCGGATCGAACGGCGGCAGGCCACCATTGCCCGCCTCCTCCCACAACCGATAGGCAACTCCCGCCTGTTGCCGCGCCGCGCGCCCGGCGCGCTGGGTTGCGGCGGAGAGGCTTGCACGCTCAGTTACCAACCGCGTGACGCCAGCCGCTTGGTCAAAACGCGCACGCCTTGCAAGGCCGCTGTCGATGACAACGCGGACGCCATCAATGGTCAGGCTGGTCTCAGCGATGTTCGTTGCGAAAATGACCTTGCGGCGTCCTTGCGCGTCGCGCCGGACGGCAAGCCGCTGCGTAACTGGGTCAATCTGCCCATGCAATTTGTGCAAGACGATGTCAGGCCCACAGTCGCCCAATGCATCAAACGTACGGTCAATCTCCCGCACGCCGGGTAGAAATACTAATATGTCCCCTAACTGTTCCAACAAAGCTTGGCGCACCGTGCGCACTATATCGGTTTCAATCGTCTGCTCGGTGCGACGGCCGACATAACGATATTCCAGCGGCCATCTCTTGCCTTCGCTTTCCAGTACCGGCGCGTCGTTCATCAATTGCGAGAAACGCGATCCATCCAGCGTGGCTGACATGGCCAGCAAGCGCAGATCGGGCCGCAACGCAGTCTGCGACTCAAGCGCAAGGGCAAGTCCAAAATCACTGTCGATGCTGCGCTCGTGGACTTCGTCGAACAACACGGCGGAAACGCCAGACAGCTCAGGGTCACTGATAATCCGGTTGCGAAATATCCCCTCAGTCATCACCAATATGCGGGTGTTGAGGCCGTGCTTGCTGTCGAGCCTAGTCGCATAACCGACCCGTCCGCCAACCGTTTCACCCATATTTTCGGCTATACGCTCGGCGGCCATACGCGCGGCCAAGCGGCGCGGTGACAGCAACAGAATCTGGCCGCTGCAATATGGCTCAGCCAATAAGGCAGGCGCGACCATTGTGGTTTTACCCGCACCCGGCGGCGCGATGAGAACGGCATTGGGAGCGGCCCGCAGCGATTCCAGAAGCTGCGGCAGGACCGCAATGACGGGTAATGCGTCGTCGGTAGGAGGAGCGGACGGCACCGCTTCGTCCGTCAATATGCGCGAGCTATTGCGAATTCCACTGCCTCAGTCAGAGCAGATTTGGCTTCGCCTGCCGGGAAATGCGCAATCGCATCAATCGCGCGTTGGCCATAATGACGCGCACGATCCAGGGTATCGTCAATCGCGCGGTGTTCACGCAGCAAATTGCACGCATGTGTCAAATCCGCATCGCTAATTCGGTTGCCAAGCATCGCATCGCGCCAGAATTTCTGGTCTTCAACGCTTCCACGGCAATGCGCGAGGATGACGGGAAGCGTAACCTTGCCATCGCGGAAATCATCGCCGCTGTCCTTGCCCATAGTTGCGCCGTCGGAGACATAGTCGATAGCATCATCGACGAGTTGAAACGCTATGCCAAGGTTCCGGCCATAGGCGTCCAAAGCCATTTCCTGCGCGTCCCCGCTTTCGGCAACCACTGCGGAAATCCGGCAAGCCGCAGCAAACAGAGCCGCCGTTTTTGAACCGATAATTTCGAGATATTTTTCTTCAGTCGTCGAAATCTGCCGTTGAGCGGTCAATTGGTGCACTTCGCCTTCGGCAATCACCGCCGACGCATTGGACAAGATTTTGAGTACTTTGAGCGAGCCGTCTTCAACCATCAGCTCAAACGACCGGCTGAACAGAAAATCACCGACCAGCACGGCAGCCGGGTTGCCAAAAATAAGGTTTGCCGCCGTCTTGCCGCGCCGCATGTCACTTCCGTCGACAACATCATCGTGGAGCAAAGTCGCAGTGTGGATAAACTCAACCGCCGCCGCCAGCTTATGGTGACGATCGCCGGGATAATCCAACAACCGTGCGCAGGCCAAGGTAAGCATTGGCCGCATACGTTTGCCACCGCCCGCAATTAAATGGCCAGCGAGTTCAGGGATAAGCGGAATTTCGGACTGCATACGGTCGAGAATGACCGCATTGACCTTGTTCATTCCCGGCGCGACCAATTTGAGGATTGGGTCGAGCGATGGCGTCTGATGTCCGCCGATTTTATGGATAGTTGCCGTCATAATCTCTCCGCTGTGACGCCCACTGCGATGATAGGCAAGTGCAAATGGCGCATTTCCCCTTGTCCCTTGCGGTCAATATCGGCACAGATGGTGAAGATGAATGACGCTGAAACCCTCGCCCGCTATCGCGACAGCATTGACAATATCGATGCCGCGCTGGTTTTTATGCTCGCCGAGCGGTTCAAAATAACGCAGGCCGTGGGCGAATTTAAGGCGAAATCATCGCTGCCACCAGCTGATCCCGCGCGTGAAGAAAGGCAGATTGAGCGGCTTCGGCAACTGGCGCGCGACGCTAAACTTGATCCTGATTTTACAGAAAAATTCCTGCGCTTCATCATCGATGAGGTCATCCGCCACCATCAGCAAATCCGCGACGGGAATTGATCAGCTTATCGCTTTCGGTAAGCGTAGCCTGACCAAAAGCCCGCCGAGGTCCTCGCTTTCTTCCAAGGCGACTGTTCCGCCATAAATTTCAACGACATCGCGGACGATGGCAAGGCCAAGTCCAGTCCCTGGCTTGCCTGTATCCAACCGCGCGCCACGGTCAAACAGTCGCTCTCGTTCTTCTTCGGGAATCCCAGTGCCATCATCCTCGACGATCATTTCCACAAAGTTGCCTGCATCCTCGACGGTGACGAACACGCTTCCGCCGCCATATTTGGCCGCGTTTTCGATTAAATTGCCGAGCATTTCGTCAAGGTCCTGCCGTTCCACGCGCGCGGCGATTTCCTTGTCGCCAGCCATATCGAGCCGAACATGCGAATACAGACGCCCAACGGCACGCTCAACAGACTCAAGGCTGCCCCAGACCTGCGCGCGGCTATGGCTATGGCCACGGCGACCAACCGCGCGGGCGCGCGCAAGATGGTGGTCGACCTGACGCCGCATTGTGGTTGCCTCACGGATGACGGTTTCCGCCAAGTCGGGGGCCTGCGCGGTCGCGCTGTTCATGATGACCGTCAGCGGCGTCTTGAGCGCGTGCGCAAGGTTGCCTGCGTGACGGCGCGATTCCTCTGCCTGCTTTTCATTATGGTCGAGCAATGCATTCAATTCGTTCACCATTGGCATCACTTCATCAGGCAACGCATCGGTAACCCGGCTTTCCTTGCCACTGCGCATTTGGGCAATCGCCATGCGCACCGCGCGCAGCGGCCAAAGGCCATAAAATGTCTGCAAGGCCGCCAGTATGATGAGGCCGACCGCCAGCAGGAAAAAGCTCGTGACCAACACCGACCGAAGTTCTGTGATCTGCGCGTCAAGACTATCGCGGCTTTGCGCTACCATAAATGTCCACGCGACGTTCGAATCCGGCAGCTTAATGGCGCGTTCCGCAATGCGGAGCGGCTCGTCGGGGAATTCATCGCTGTTGCGGAAATGGACAAACTGATCATTGTGATCGACGGGCGGTTTAAGTGCGCGGTCCCACAGCGAGCGCGACGGAAATGGCATCGCGTCTGCACCCGTAATTTGCCAGTAAAGACCGCTATTCGGCTCAAGAAAACGTTGATCGCCCAAAGGACGGTTCATCCGGATTTCGCCGTCCGGCCCAATTTCGGCAGAGGCAATCATTGCGGTCAGGACATATTCGAGCTGGGTGTCAAAATTCTGCTCGACTGAGTTGGTAAGGACGCGGTCAAGCGCCGCGCCGCCACCAATCAGCAGTATAGTAATCCACGCCGCCGCCGTAAGAATCATCCGGCGGGTGAGCGACCCCGTGCTTTGGAACTGGCTGCGCCATGTCGGCGGCTTTGGTACAGAAGAAATGGCGACTGGCGGGTTCAGCTTACGGGTTCCTCAAGGCTGTAGCCAAGGCCCCTGATGGTAGAAATAACGTCCTGCCCCAATTTCTTACGGATACGCGTCACAAATACCTCAATGGTGTTGGAATCGCGGTCGAAATCCTGATCATAAATATGCTCGATCAATTCCGTGCGCGACACGACTTTGCCCTTGTGGTGCATAAGGTAAGAAAGCAGTTTATATTCCTGTGCCGTGAGCTTCACTGGCTGGCCATCGAGTGTCACGCGGCCTGACCGCGTATCCAACCGGACATCGCCGACATTCAGTTCACTCGACGCGTTGCCCGAAGCACGGCGGATGAGCGCGCGCAGCCGAGCAATAAGTTCCTCGGTTTGAAACGGTTTGGCGAGATAATCATCAGCGCCCGCGTCAAGGCCAGCAACCTTATCCGACCAGCTATCACGCGCAGTCAGCACCAACACAGGAAATTTGCGGCCTTCCTTACGCCAGCGGTCTAGAACGGTCAGCCCGTCAATCTCCGGCAAGCCAAGATCAAGGATGACTGCGTCGTAATTTTCGGTGGAACCCATATAATGGCCGTCCTCACCATCAACCGAGAGATCCACGGCATAACCAGCGCCTTCGAGTGTTGACTTGAGTTGCTTGCCTAAGGTCGGCTCGTCTTCCACGATCAAGATGCGCATGCTGTCCCCTTAATTTGTAAAATAGTGTGTCGGATTATGGCTAGCATATTCGTTAGCAGCCACAAAATCCTATCAGCGTTGCCGCAACACACTGCCCGTCCGTCCGTCTACATCGACAAAGATTACGCGGTCACGGTTAATGAATTTCAGGCGATAGACCTGTGCGCTCGGGTCATACTCCGGCCCAAGATACTGCATTCCCCGCATCCGGGGTACAATGTTTGCCTCGATTTCGCGCAAGGATTTAACCTTGCCCGCTTTCATATCCTGACGCGCCTCATTCTGTTCGCCGCGGCGCGGGTCGGCCATGACCGGGGCGAGCAAGGCGATGCTTGCGAGCACAGTTATAATGACGGTTCGGTTTAACATTCTTGCCCCCTAAGCCTGCGGCATTGAACGCAAAGTGAATGGGGCATCTGCGCTTTATGTCGCGTGACGCCCCAAGTTGTTATCTTACCATTTCAAAAGTGAAGGACATGGTTGCACCGACACTTAATTCGCCTGGTGAGATCGGGGTAGATTTTTCCGCCGCTGCATCCATCGAGCGGGCGGATATTGGCATCGGCATATAACCGCGTCCCTGATCATTTTCTTCGACGCGCAGCACGCGGACATCGGCGTAACCCGCCTTTCGCGCTACGTTACGCGCACGGTTCATGGCTGTCGCCCATACCTTGTCCCGGGCGGCTTCCTGAAATTTACTGTCATCATCAATACCGAACGTTGGACCGTTAAAGTTGGTTGCACCGTCGACGGCAAGCGCATCAAGGAAGGCACCAAGCTTCTTAAGGTCGCGCAATTTCGCATTGACCATGTTCGATGCCTGATAGCCTTTGAATATCTGCTGCCCATCACGATAATCAAATTGCTGGTTCAAATTGATTTGCGTGGTCTGGATATCACGGTCGGCAATTCCAAGCTTCTTCAGCCGTGCAACCACGGAGGCCATTTGTACATTATTGGCCCGCACGGCTTCGCTTGCCGTTGGTGCCAGTGTTTGAACGCCGGTTGAAAATGTGGCGATGTCCGGCCGGGTTTCGACCGATTCCGATATCGTCAGGTCAATGACCGGGTTGGCTGTCGTGATATTCACCTGAGTCGCCATTGCGGCACTCGCCGTCATGCCGCTGGTGGCCAGCAACGCTGCAAAAATCAATTTACGCATATTATACTCCCGTTTGATGCCAACCGCTTAGATTGCGGTCCGGCGCGCCCATTCAATATAGGCCTTGCGAAGCTGAACGGTTACCGAACCGGGTTTGCCATCACCGATAGCGTGCCCGTTAATCTGCACCACTGGCATAACAAAGCCTGAGGCCGATGAAACAAAGGCTTCGGCAGCTTGTTCCGCCTCGCTTACTGAAAAGGACCGCTCTTCAATGCGTTGCAATACCAGCGGCAACACCGACGCGCGGGTAATGCCGTGCAGAATTTCGCGGTTTAGCGGGTGCGTGACCAACACGCCATCTTGCGTGATGATATGCGCATTTTGCGCGCTGCCTTCGGTGATCCGACCATCGCGTTCCATCCACGCATCATCCGCGCCCTCTGCAATCGCTTCATTTTTCATAAGGGAAGCATACAGCAATTGAGTCGTCTTGATGTCTGCCCTGCCCCAGCGCAGGTCTGGCTTTGTGATTATGCGAAGCCCTCGAAGCGCGACCGGGTTGTCGGCAAGTTTCCTCGATTGCGTAAACGCAAGGATCGTGGGCGGCGTATCGGCTGGCGGGAAGACGAAATCCCGGTCGTCGGGCGTGCCGCGTGTGACTTGCCAGTAAATCATGCCTTCTTCAACATTGTTGCGCGCCACCAGTTCACGGCAGATGGTGATCCAATCATCCGCGTCCGGTGCGCCAATTATGCCGATTTCGCCAAGTGAACGGCCAAGACGGCGGACATGGCCATCGAAATCCACAAGCTCGCCATCTAAAACGGAGACGACTTCGTAGACTGAGTCCGAAAAGAGAAAGCCCCGGTCAAAGACGGAAACCTTGCCTTCGGTTTCGGGAATAAATTGCCCGTTGAGATAGATAGTACGCATGATCTGGCTGCCCCGCCTGCCCCCCTGAATGAGTTTCAGGTTTGGAATTTTCCTTTGATGCCTCAAGTAAGATGCTGAAACAAGTTCAGCATGACAGCGGTATGGACGAACAACTTGCGTTCCATCGCACAGTGACGGTTGCATTGCCGCCGCCCTCGCCCTATCCGCCCGTGACCATGTCAGCACCCCCCATTTTTGCATTTGAAGGTCTCGCGCTCCAACAGGGTGGCGGCTGGCTGTTTCAGGACATCGACCTGTTCATCGGCGCGCGCGACCGGTTGGCGTTGATTGGTCGCAATGGGGCTGGCAAAACGACCCTCATGAAACTGGTCGCTGGAACGGTCGAAGCTGACAGGGGCAACCGCGTGGTCGTGCCCGGCACTAACATCGTAATGTTAGAACAAGACCCCGACGTCACGTCGTTTGACCGGCTCGTTGATTTTGCCATCCATGGCGAAAAGGGCCCGCCCGAATATGCTGTGCGTGCGATTGCTGACCAATTAGGCATTAACCTTGACCGCGAGGCCAAGACCGCAAGCGGCGGAGAAAAACGACGCGCGGCCATTTGCCGGGCGCTGGCGAGCGAGCCTGACCTGTTGCTCCTTGATGAGCCAACCAACCATCTTGATCTTGCTGCCATCGAGTGGCTGGAAGAATGGCTAACGCGTTATCGAGGCGCATTCATGGTCATCAGCCATGACCGGACATTTTTGACGCGATTGACGCGTCAAACCTTCTGGCTCGACCGTGGGCTGCTGCGTCGCAACGAAATCGGTTTCGGTGGTTATGACGCGTGGACTGAACGCGTCTTTGCTGAAGACGCACGCAACGCAGACCGTCTGGATGCCAAGCTGAAGATCGAGGCGCATTGGCTTGAACGCGGTGTTACCGCGCGGCGAAAGCGCAACCAGGGCCGATTGGCGAAATTGTGGGAAATGCGCGCCGCGCGTGCGGCGATGATTGGCCCGCAAGGCACAGCAAAGCTCGCCGCGTCCAGCGACGATAGCAAAACGAAAACTGTCATCAGTGCTCAGAATGTTAGCAAAAGCTTTGGTGACCGGACGATCATCAAAGATTTCACATTGCGCATTCAACGCGGTGATCGCATCGGTATTGTGGGTGCCAATGGCACTGGCAAGACGACGCTCATCCGCATTTTAACGGGCGAGACCGAACCCGACACGGGCAGCATTACGCTTTCGCCGACATTGACCGGCATCGTTATCGACCAGCAACGCAAGCTGCTGACGCCCGAGAAGCGCGTCCGCGATGTGCTGGCTGACGGCAGTGACTGGATTGATGTGCGCGGCGTGCGCAAGCATGTGCAGGGTTATCTGAAGGAATTCCTTTTCGACCCATCGCTCATCGAGGCAAAGATCGGTTCTTTATCCGGTGGCGAGCAATCGCGTATCCTTCTCGCCCGCGAATTTGCGCGTGAAGCCAATCTGCTTGTACTGGATGAGCCGACCAATGACCTTGATCTGGAAACGCTTGATCTGCTGCAAGAGGTGATTGCCGATTATGACGGAACTGTGCTTATCGTCAGTCATGACCGTGACTTCCTAGACAGAACGGTGACGCTGACGCTTGGTCTTGACGGGTCGGGCCATGTCGATATCATCGCCGGCGGATATGCCGATTGGGAAGAAAAACGCGACAAGCGCGACAAGCCGAATGCCAAGAAAGCCGATAGGACCGCTTCCGTTGAGCCACCTCCATCCGCGCCAAGGAAGATCAAGCTAACCTACAAGGATCAGCGCGATTATGACCTGCTGCCAAAGCGCATTTCCGAAATCGATGCCGAGGTTGCTGCAGCCGAGATGGAGATGAGCGATCCGGCTCTTTATACGCAAAAGCCATCGCGCTTTGCCGAGCTGACCGCCAAAACCGATGCCCTGCGCGCCGAGAAGGACGCGGCGGAAGAACGCTGGTTGGAACTTGCGATGATGGTCGAGGTATCGACTTCCTACCCCGGGATGCGATAGAAGGCCGCAAGCCGGTCTAATGCGATTTTCAACACAAGTTTCCCCGACCGAACGGGCCATGACATTTCACGTTCGGCAATCGGCACGCTTTCCCTGATTCAAATGACGCGCCAGGCGATATCCGACAGATCGGGGCCAAGCGCTGTCAGTGCACCGTCAAATCGTGCTTTTGCATCCATTATCCGTTCAGTACGATTCAACGCTGATGGTGCGTCGCGTTTTGTCGGCTACGCGGCATATTCTCCCACAACATCGTGACATGAGGCCCGAGCGCCGCAGATTCATAATCCCCGCGCAACGTTTCGCCGGCCAGCATTTGCCGGTTCGACAAATGACCCGGTGCGTGCAGCCAGGACAGCGGTGATTCCGACAGGTCAATCGTGACTGCGCGAAGGCTTCGGGTTGCGCCACCTTCGACAAGAGCTTGGGCAACCAACATACGCGAGTCATGGAATTTACGGTTCGAAAAAGGCGTGGCGGGCATGCGTATTCGCCTGTGGCTGATCGAATTACTCTTGCCTTATGGTAAAAATTATAAGAAAGAAAAAACCTATTTGGTAACGGATTGTCAAATGCAAAGTCGAATTCGCGATGTTCGCCGGGCCAAGGGCCTGACACTTGCCGATGTGGCCGAGCGCTGCAATCCGCCCACGACTGCGCAGACCATTGGCCGCCTCGAAACTGGGATGCGTGTGCTGTCGCTGATCTGGATTAACCGCATTGCCGAGGCCCTAGGTGTAGAATCGACCGACCTCGTTGCCCTGCCCGATCAGCAATATCTGCCGGTCGCCGCCGTGCTACATGAGGACGGCACGCATGCCCCGACGAAGGAAGAGCGCCTCATGGTCCCGAATGTCGGCGGGAACATGGTTGGGCTTCGGATTGCAGCAACAACCGGCGAATACCGGAGTGGCGACGAATTATGGCTTGAGCAGCTTCAGCCTGAAGTCTTTGCCTCAGCGCTTAATTTGGACGTACTTGTGCCGCGTCCCGGTGGAAGGTTCATCTTTGGCCGCTTACTTGGCCGTGACGCGGGGAAGCTTCACCTTTTACCGCTTGGGGCGGGCGCGCGACAGCAGGTTGTGACTGACCCAGCCTGGATTGCCAAAGCGGTCCGGCTTGTCCGGAAATTATAAAGCGTAGCTACGCCGTTAAGGCTGTGCGCCAAAACCTTCGCTTACCCGCTCCGCCTTTGACCCGGTGCCTTCATCGGTTGGGACGAAGCTATGCGAGCCGACCTTAAGCCAGATCAGGATAGGTGCGGCTTGATAGATCGACGAATAGGTTCCCACGACAATACCGAATGCCATTGCCATGCTGAAGCCGAAGATGACGTCCGGTCCAAACAGCACCAACACGATCAGCGGCAGGGAAATCGATACGCTGGTCATCACCGTGCGCGACAGGGTTTCATTAACGGACAGATTCAACAGCGATGCCATTTCCATCTTGCGGAACTTCATCAGGTTTTCGCGGATGCGGTCATAAATCACGACGGTGTCGTTCAACGAATAGCCAATGATAGTCAGCAACGCGGCGATGATGTTCAGGTCAAACTCCCACCCCGTAAGCGCAAACAAACCGAAGGTGAGCGTGACATCGTGGACCAGCGACCATATTGCGCCAACACCGAACTGCCATTCGAAACGAAACCAGATATAGATCGAAACGCCAGCCATCGCGGCCAGTAGCGCCAGGATACCCTTACCGAACAATTCTTCAGAAACCTTACCGGAGACAGAGTCGACGCCGTCGATCCGTACGTCGGGGTGATCCGCCTTCAAACTATTGGTGATTTTGACCGCCATAGCGTTGGCCAATTCAGGATTCTTGTCCGCGCCTTCTGGCAATTTCATGCGAATCGAAACCTGATTTTCAGCGCCAAAACGTTGAATCGTCGGGTCGCCATAACCAAGACGCCCCACGGTTTCGCGCAGTTCGGTAACTGGCGCAGTCGGGCTTTGCGTAAAGGTAGCGCGGATCATTTGACCGCCAATGAAATCAACGCCAAAATTGAGGCCCTTGGTCGCAACCAGGCCCACTGACGCTGCCATCAAAACCAGGCTGATAGCAAAGGCCCATACGCGCCATTTCAAAAAGTCGACGTTGGTGTCATCACGAACGAGTTTGAGCAGTTTCATGGCAATATCCTCAAATCGTCAGTTCAGTGGGGCGGGTCCGCTTGACCCAGCGCGATACCCACATGCGGGTAATCGTCACGGCGGTAAAAACAGACGTGACGATACCGATCATCAGAACGACCGCAAATCCGCGAATGGGTCCAGACCCGAAAATGAAGAGCAGAACCGCCGCGATGACGTTCGTGCTGTTCGCATCGAAAATCGCGCGGCTTGCTTCTTTGTAACCGAACTCGATGGCCTGCACGACACGGCGTCCACGTTTCAATTCTTCGCGGATACGCTCGTTAATTAACACGTTGGCGTCAACCGCAGCACCAATGGTGAGAACAAACCCTGCAATACCGGGGAGAGTCAGTGTCGCGTTCGCAAAGGACATCACACCCAAAATCATTAACACGTTGATGACCAAGGCGATGTTGGCATACATGCCGAAACGGCCGTAAACTAGGAACATGAGCACGAGGATGGCAGTGGTGCCAATGACCGCAGCCAACACGCCACGGCGGATGGAGTCAGCGCCAAGATCTGGCCCGACCGATCGTTCTTCCACAATGGTCAAGTCCACTGGCAAGGCGCCAGAGCGGAGTGAAATCGAAAGCGCATTTGCGCTCTCGGTTGTGAAGCTTCCCGAAATCTGCGAAATCCCGCCGAAGATTGGCTCCCGGATTTGCGGTGCGGAGATTACTTGTCCGTCGAGTACAATCGCAAAAAGTTTGTTCACGTTTTGCTGCGTCATGCGGGCGAACCGTTGTCCGCCTTCGGAGTCGAACTGGATGGTAACGGCAGGTTCGTTGGTTTGCGGGTCGAATGTCGGGTCGGCCTTGACCAACTTGTCACCCGATATGCCACCTAGGCGGCGGACGGCAATGTAAGGCAAGCCAGACGGGTTGTCCGGATAAGGCAATACTTGGCTGCCGACGCGGGCCTTGCCCTGCGCGGTTTGGTCAGGGTCGGCTTGCTCGTCGACCAGCTTGAATTCAAGCTTAGCGGTTTTACCAATCAACGCCTTCAGCGCCTCTGGATCGTCAAGACCGGGAACCTGAACCACAATGCGGTTCTCGCCCTGACGGATGATCGTCGGTTCAAGTGTGCCGAGCGCGTTGATACGACGATCAATGACGTCTTTGGCGGTGTCCATCGCCTGATCGAGCGCAGTTTCATTGCCGGAGCTTGCTGGCGACAGGATTATCCGGTTGCCGTTGTTCACGCCGATATTCCAGTCGCGACTGCCAACCGTGTTGCTGATGAGCGGCAATATCGTTTCACGCGCCGCATCGACCTTGGAGACGTCGACGATGTTGAAGCTCAACCCCCCATTCGCGCGCGACACATCGGAAATTGCGATTTGCGGGTCGGCACGGCGCATCGCTGTGCGCACGCTGTCCTCCAACGCTTCAATTCGCGCTTCGGCAAGCTGTGACGTGTCGGCCTCAAGCAAGATGTGGCTACCACCAGCAAGGTCAAGACCCAGATTGATTGTAGGCGTCGGCACAAATTGTGCAAGCTGCGCGCGCATCTGGGTAGGCAACAAGCTTGGAATAGCAAAGGTCATCCCGACAATAAGGACAGTGTTGAGCATCCATACGCGCCAACGGGGAAAATCAAGCATAGGTTAGGTCCGAACGAACTTTGAAGTCAGTATCTGGGGCTGGCGGCAGAACCGTTCAACCCCGACGGTTAATCATTCGCGGCTTTGGCATTGCGCGACTGGACGTTGGCGATGGTCGATTTTACCGCCTTCACCCGTACATTCGGCGCGATTTCAACTTCAACATAATCATCAGCAACCTTGGTCACTTTGCCCATCAGCCCGCCTGCGGTCACAACTTCATCATTCTTCTGCACGGCGCTGATTTTTGCCTCATGCTCCTTCGCACGCTTTTGCTGCGGACGAATGAGAAAAAGGTAAAATACCACAAAGATCAACAGGAGCGGAAACAACTGCACAAAAAATGCAGAACCACCAGCACCACCGGCGGCAGCGCTCAAAATAACAAACTCCATGGAAAACCTCGCACTAATGAAAATGAGCGCCAAAGGGCGGCGCTGCCTGAGAACAATCGGGCGCGATTATCACCTGCACCCTGCTGACGCAACGTCAAAGCGTCCACAGCGCGCTTGCTTTTCAAAAACCAGCGCCATATAGGCGCCCTTCCACTGGCCTCGGCGAGGTCATTGGCGGTCGGGACGTAGCGCAGCCTGGTAGCGCATCACACTGGGGGTGTGGGGGTCGCAGGTTCGAATCCTGTCGTCCCGACCAATAGATTTCGATCTCCCAAGCAAAACCGCAGAAATCCTAGTAAAAAGGATGCCTGCCCCATGTGCTTGCGACAATTGATTCCCATGATGTGTCCGCGACTGTGCCCTGAACTGTGTCTAAATTGGCCGCGAGCTGGCCGATGAGCGTTTATCGCAGAGGCGCGGTCTATTGGTGGTGCCGGTCGGTTACCTTGGGAAATGATCATCTTGAAACTATAAGGCTTAGGGTATCCCTGAAAACTTCGGATAAATCCGAGGCGAAACGGCGTGCGGCGATGCTTGAAGTGGAACTAGATATGGTTGCAGTAAGGTTTCCAGTGAGTGAAACCAAAGTCCTACCGGGACAACTGTTAGTGATATATAAGCAGGCGCTAGAGTATAAACGGGATCAAATCGCAGTTATCCAGTCGAGACCGCCATTTAATGATGCTGAGCATCGTCGGTATAATACAGCTTATAGTCGCATTTTCGGCGCGATAGCGCACACTGGTTTAGCGCCGAATAGCGCCGCTTCAATTGAACTTGCGCTAGGTGACGATACGCTTGGGGAGACCGAACGTGCTCAAATCCGTCAATTGGCAGCTCACTTGGCTATCGCCCGCCCGCACCAGAGGCCGTTCCTTGGCCAGTGCCGTCCTCCGGCTCCGCTTCGCTCCACCTGCGGCCAGCACTGGTCAAGGAGGTCATCATGCACTAACAATCAACACGGACCACTCAGTGGGGGCAGATCACACCGATCAGGACGCCGCACCAACGTTCTTGTTCGCCAATGCTTTGAGTGCGTCATTGAAGCCATTCATCGAAAAAGTAAGCGTCACGGTTTTTCGAATCTGCAGCTCATATGTAGCAGCAGCGGAGTTGCCACTAGCGGTCAATTTAGCCATTAAGTCAGGCCCTATGATTGATCCTGCCTGACATCCTTGCGGGTGGCAGCTAACAAACGGCAATCGCATTAACTCTTGCTGTTCAGCATCCCGCAATATCACGCCTGAGGGCAACCACACGCTAAGCGGTAATTCCATAGAAAGTTGGTAATTGCCTGCGTCTGCGCCTGCAACCTGGCGCACCATTATCACGGTTGCTACGGTGGGCGTACCATCTGAATTTTTGACAGTGATGCTTGAAACAAGGCCGCAAATCGTCTGGCTTTCCGGCCCTGACTTGCGCGTTTCGCACCGCATCTGCCACGCACCAAAATCCTTGCTACTGGCAGTAACCTTTGGCGGGGTACTAACGGGCGCGGCTGAGGCAAGCAGTCCGCTGACAATCAATCCAATCATGGATTTATATCCTTTAAAAAAATGGGCCGGTCGAGGGACTTGGGGAGACCGGCCCATAGGGGGGAGGTATTAGAAGCGCATGGATAATCCGCCCGATACCGCATTGGTATTGGCACCGCGACGATAATCGTATTGATAGCCCACCGTTACATTGACATTGGGGGAAAATTCAAAGCCGAGCCCGGCAGCACCGCGCAACGAGGTGCGGCTGCCGCGTGGAGCAATCGCGTCAAACTCAATCCCATGAAGCGTGGGTTGCACAATTGAACTCAGATCCCCGAAATCATAGCCCGCAATTGCAGTGAGATAAGGTGCAACGTTTACGCTCCCAAAATTGACTTGGCTGCGAATGCTTAGGCCGACGCGGGCCTGGAATGCATCTCGGTTGTCGCTATTGAACTGCAACGCGGCTGCTTCGTCACCACGCTCTGTCAGTGCACTTCGTTGCACACCGTCGTAACTCAACCCAACCGAAGGTATAATGCCGAGGTCTCCGACCTTTAGCCATTTGCCAACCTCTAGGTCGGCACCAAAGGAAGATCCGTCTGGGTCGGAACTCAGTTGAAGTGCGCCGGTCGATAGATCTACTCTGCGATTAACTACATAGTCGTCGATTCCGCCAACAACCACTGCGTTACCATACATCCCGCTATGCTTCCATTGACCGTAAAGCACAGCTTGGTAACTGTTCGCATCAGCTGAGCCAATGAAACCTGCCTCAGTGCGGGATTGGCCATAAGAAAAGGCTGCTCCCAAGGTTGTGTTATCACCAATGTCGCCATCCAAACCGATTGTCATCGCTGTGCTTCTGGCTTCAAAGGGCAGACCATTTACATCACCGTCTACGTTGCTAACTGAACGGTTGATTGTTCCCCATAAACGGTGACCAAGCCGCATATCTGATGATGCAGCGCTATCATGACGACCGAGCGAGGAATTCAGGTGATTGGTAACACTTGTGCGTGAAATTCGATTCGTTTGAACCACATTGTCCATGCTGTCTGCGTAGATTTCACCCGAAGCCTGTTCGAGAACATTGCCCAGTTGCGCTTGGTTCATCCCCATAAGTCCGTCCAAAAATCTGCCCGACGGGGCTGCATTACGAACACTAGCGGTCCCGCGGAACTTATCGATCGCACCACCAAATGACGTAGCGTTGCGCTTTCCATTCAGAAGCAAATCGCGATAGCTATCTGCGGTCAGCGTCAACAAAACGGCGTTAGTCCGGTACAAGATATCAAACCGCGTATTGACTGGGATGCCCGAAGTCGGCTGCAAAAGACCTTCAAATGTTCCAGTTATACCGCCTTCAGCGCTGACAATCTGAAAAACATCGCCGATGTTAGGCGTAAAGTTATTAGTTGCATCGCCTGTGATACCGCGCGTTATTGGGACTACAGTGCCACCGGCGGTATAAACACTCGTAGCTCCTACCAATACGAGTGTGTCGTAATTACCAGCACCGTTACCTACACCACGACCATCAATGTCTATGGCCAATGAGCTGCCGGATTGCTGAGTGACGCTCCCGGCAACGATCAACTGACCCGGCGAGTTACCCGGCGCCAACTTACCGCTGACTATCATGTCGCCAAACACCCTTCCGGAACCGGCAGCAGTACCGGCAGCATCAACCCAAACATTGCCAACAAAGTCGCTGTTGAAACGCAGCGTGCCGTCGTGAATGCATGCTCCAATGTCGTTGGCGCTGTCGGTCACCATATTCAAGGTGCCAGTGCCATCTTTATTGAGGCATGAAGATCCGTTGGTCGTGCCTGTCAGCGTTACTGAATTTGCGCCTGTGTCAAACCGAGCGTTATCACCGACGATGTAAACATTTTGGCTAATGCCCATATCAGAACCCGCAACGAATCTGGCGTTCCCGCGTATCAATATATTTCCGTCAGATGCCCCGAGCGCTCCCTGATCTGACGCAACCAAAGTGCCTTGGGATATGTCCGTGATCACCTGGCTGTTGGCACCGCTAAGCGTTAGAGTGCCGTCGTCGCTTTTCCGAACAACGCCCGAACCTGTGATATTACCAGCCATCACTACGTTATGGCCGTCGGTGTCAAAGCTAGCCGTTCGCATATTGTCGACGTTGACCGTGTGGTTGATGGTTAAATCAGATAGTGTCTGGAGCGTGCTGTCGTTTACAACATCTACAATACCATCAACGGCACCAAGTGCTTCATCCGAGTTGAACGCTAAGGTTCCACCATATACAGAAATCCCGTTTTGGCTGTTAACGCCGGTCAGGATCAATATTCCTGCTCCTGTAACGTTTAGCGCACCTTCGCCGCTGAGCGCTCCACTTAAAGCGGTCACGTGGCCGCCTGTATCAATCGTTGAGTCGGAGTCGGTCAGGTTGATCGCCTTGGCACTAGTAACGTCACCATTAAAGGCGAGCGTGGCGGCACCGATGGTGACCGTACCTGCGCCAAGATTAACATCATCATTCGCAAGGACAGTGCCCTGTTGAACTGTGAGCACTCCTGTAAAACTATTGGTCCCTACCAACGTCAGCGTGCCTGCACCCGACTTTGTGATTGAACCTACGCCGGTTATAGTGCCCATAAAGCTCGTATTGGCGTCATTGCGGACCCCAAGATTGCCTTCAACAATGTCGATGGTGCCGCCTCCGCTAATCATACCAGCTTGTTCGCTTGCAAGAATGCGTAAGGTGCCTTCGACGCTAACGGCAGAGTTGTCAGAAAGTGCGCTGCCACCTGCAACCGCAAGCGTTGCACCATTGGCGATGGTGGTTGCACCTGTGTAACCGTTGCTGCCGCTCAGGGTCTCTGTGCCACCTGAAACGTTTACGCCGCCTGCACCATTGATCGCACCGCTG
>Ga0136636_10000275_pt1 | contig 24772 bp, 18 predicted proteins | sample AntDrymUQ8522106_2_FD_104653 | JGI IMG/M metagenome (GOLD analysis project Ga0136636, IMG submission 104653) | Polar desert sand microbial communities from Dry Valleys, Antarctica - metaG UQ852 (21.06) | ecosystem: Environmental > Terrestrial > Soil > Desert | place: Antarctica: Dry Valley... | reverse complement strand
TCTTTCCTGAAATGCCCAGGTGGCGGAATTGGTAGACGCACTAGTTTCAGGTACTAGCGAGTAACTTCGTGGGGGTTCGAGTCCCTTCCTGGGCACCAATATAAATGAATTCCGGTTCGTTTTTATGTCAGAAACCAGAGTTTTTGAATAAAAAGCCGCTGCACCCGCAGCGGCTTTTTTATGTCCGCAATTTACGGCATGACTGGTATTCAAATCGGCTGCGCCACCAAATCGTGGCCTTGCGTGCCAACGATACGCGCTTTGGTGAATTCACCAACCTTCATGGTTTTGCTGATTTTCTCAGGCGGCAGCAGTTTCACCACGCCGTCAATCTCCGGTGCATCGGCATACGATCGGCCAATCCCGCCTCTTTTTCCCAAGCCTGGCGCTGAATCTACCAGCACCTGCATGGTCGCGCCCACGCGTTTGTGCAACTTGGCCGCCGAAACTTCTTCTGCAACGGCCATGAAGCGCGCACGTCGCTCTTCGCGCAGTTCCAGTGGCAACATCCCCTCCAAAGCATTGGCGGCCGCACCCTTCACCGGGCTGTACGCAAAACACCCAGCGCGGTCGATTTCAGCCTCTCTGATGAACGACAAAAGATGTTCGAACTCCTCTTGCGTTTCACCAGGGAAGCCCGCGATGAACGTGCTACGCACCACGATCTCAGGACAAGCCTCGCGCCAGCGCTGCAAGCGCTCCAGGTTTTTTTCGCCACTGGCCGGGCGTTTCATGCGTTTGAGTACTTCTGGATGACTGTGCTGAAACGGCACGTCCAAATAGGGAAGAATCAGACCTGAGGCCATCATTGGCAAGATATCGTCCACGCTCGGATACGGATAGACATAGTGCAAACGCACCCACGCGCCATAGGTTTGCGCCATTTCGCCCAACGCCTGAACCAACTCTTGCAACCGTGTTTTGATTGGTTTGCCATTCCAAAAGCCGGTTCGATACTTGACATCCACGCCATAAGCAGAGGTATCTTGACTGATGACCAGCAACTCTTTCACACCACTGGCGAACAGTGCATGCGCTTCTTTCAGGACATCACCAATCGGCCGCGACACCAAATCACCCCGCATGGAAGGAATAATGCAAAACGTGCAGCGATGGTTACACCCTTCGCTGATCTTGATGTAGGCGTAATGCCTGGGTGTCAATTTGATGCCCGCCACACCTACCGTGTTAGGCACAAGGTCCGTGAAGGGGTCATGCGGCTTGGGCAGATTGGCATGCACCGCATCCATGACCTCTTGAGTGGCCTGCGGACCGGTAACCGCCAGCACGCTGGGGTGCATTTCCCGCACCAGACTGCCGCCAGCTTCACCCGATTTGGCGCCAAGGCACCCAGTGACGATGACTTTGCCATTGGCCGCCAAGGCCTCGCCAATGGTGTCCAGACTCTCTTTCACCGCATCATCAATGAAGCCACAGGTATTCACAATCACCAAGTCAGCCCCCTGGAAGGTGTTGACGGTTTGGTACCCCTCAGCGTTCAACTGTGTGAGGATCAGCTCAGAATCTGTCAAAGCTTTGGCGCAACCCAAACTGACAAACCCCACTTTAGGCGCATCACCGCGCGGTGTAACAAAAGTAGTCATTCAATAGCCACGTAATAATATTAGGATTTGCCTTTGATGCCAAAAGCACCCAGCATTTGGTCGGCCTGCTTTTGCATCTGCTCCTGCATCTGCGCCAACATGGTTTTGGACTGATCCAGACTTCCACCCAGCATGGCTTGCAAAACAGGAGGTTGGAGTGCCGAAAATTGCGACCACATTTCTGGCGTCAGGTTTTTGGACTGCTCTGCAAGTCGGGTTTGAACATCAACCAAAGATTGAATGTTTTTTTCCAGATAGCCACCCAAAAAACCCTGCATCGTATTGCCATAAAAGCGTATCAAACTCTCCAACACCGGTGCGGCGAACATAGGCGAACCACCTGCCTCAGCTTCAAGAATGATCTGCAAAAGAATACTGCGGGTAATGTCGTCGCCCGTTTTTACATCACGCACTTCAAATAACTCGGAGCGCATCACCAAGTCTTTAACTTCGGCGAGCGTAATGTAGGCAGAAGTATGGGTGTCGTAAAGACGTCGATTGGGATACTTCTTAATGATGCGCATCGTCGCAGCGGCGTTGGGGGTTATCCCATGACTCATATGGCGTCCTATGGCTCACGAAAAGCCCAATGTGATCAAAATTCGAAATATCATTGTAGAGAACGAATGGTTTGCAGGCGTTCAAGGCCCACAAGCGCACGTGAACGCATCCGCGAGCTAACGCAAGCACGTTTCGTACACATTACCAACAAATACAATGAAATCCAAGGTTCTTGCGCTCTGAATCTGGAATCATTCAGAAAACCTTGGTAGGCGCGATTGGACTCGAACCAACGACCCCCACCATGTCAAGGTGGTGCTCTAACCAGCTGAGCTACGCGCCTGTGTGTTCAGGAAAACCAGAAGTATACCGTCATTTTCCTAACTTTGGCAATTCAGTCGCATTTATTTCAACGTTCAGCACTTCTCACTATCAAACTTCAAGGTAGTCATCGCTCGTGGGTGGTTTCTACAATGACGCCATGTCGATCCCCCAAAGCTTTGTTCAGGAACTGCTCTCGCGTGCAGACGTGGTTGAGATCGTTGGACGCTACGTTCCTCTCAAAAAAGGTGGCGCCAATTTCATGGGCTTGTGTCCATTTCATGGAGAAAAGTCGCCGTCTTTTTCGGTCAGCCCCACCAAACAGTTCTACCACTGCTTTGGCTGTGGCAAAACTGGCAACGCCATCAGTTTTCTGATGGAACATGCCGGAATGAGTTTTGTCGAAGCCGTGCAGGATTTGGCGCAGCAATTTGGCATGCAAGTCCCGGAAGATGACGCTAGCCCACAAGACCGCGCCCGTGTCGCAGAACAACGCGCCAAACAAGGCACTCTGAGCGACGTGCTGGAGAAGGCTTGTCGCGCTTATCAAAAGCACCTCAAGTGTTCACCACGCGCTGTCAGCTATTTCAAAGGGCGCGGTTTATCTGGGGTCATCGCCAAGCAATTTGGCTTGGGGTACGCCCCTGAAGGTTGGCGCAGTCTGGCCAGCGTGTTCGCACAGTATGACGACCCTCTCTTGGTAGAAAGTGGGTTGGTGATTCTGAACGAAGACGACAAAAGCGAGGCCAAGCGATACGATCGTTTTCGCGACCGTGTCATGTTCCCGATCCGCAACGTCAAGGGCGAGTGCATCGGTTTCGGTGGCCGGGTCTTGGGTGACGACAAGCCCAAGTACCTGAACTCCCCCGAAACCCCTGTGTTCAGCAAGGGGCGTGAGTTGTATGGTCTTTTTGAAGCCCGGGCTGCCTTGCGCGAACACGGCTACGCCCTCGTCACCGAAGGCTACATGGACGTAGTTGCCTTGGCGCAGCTCGGTTTTCCTAACGCCGTAGCAACTTTGGGCACCGCATGCACCGCGGAGCATGTGCAAAAGCTGCTCCGCTTCACCGACGTGGTGGTGTTCAGTTTTGACGGTGATGCCGCCGGCAGACGCGCCGCGCGCAAGGCGCTTGACGCCGCCGTGCCGTTTGCCACAGACGTTCGTAGCGTCAAATTTCTCTTTCTTCCGGCCGAGCACGACCCTGACAGCTTCATTCGCACCCACGGCAAGGACGCATTTGCCCGCTATGTCAGTGAAGCGGTGCCGTTAAGTCGCTTCTTACTGGATTCCGCGCGCGAAGGTTGCGACTTAAACACCGCAGAAGGTCGCGCCCATCTGGCCAGCAATGCCAAACCCCTGTGGGAGCCGATTCCTGAAGGCGCATTCAAGCAACAACTGCTGCTTGAAATTGCTGACATGGTTCAGCTGTCCAGCCACGAACTGATGAATATATGGCACCCCAGCCCAGCCAAAGGCCGCGCCACGCGCGGTGACAACCGCAACAAAGATGACAGCAGCTCGAACAAAGACGAGGGTTACAGCCGCAAATTTCGCAAGCTCAGCAATCCCCCGCGTTCCATGGGTCGTGGCGCGGCTCCGGCGAGCAAATCTGACCATGCCGCCCGCATCCTGCTGGACAACATGGTGATTCTGGAAACACTCACCGCCGAAGACCACACCTTACTGTGCGACCTGCCACCGCCCCATGGCCCCCTGTTTATTTGGCTTGAACATCAGCTGCACGAACACGGCCCCCAGCCATGGGTAGCGCTGCGAGAAGGACTACAAGGACACGAAAGTGAGCCGTTCGCACAAAAGCTGATGGCGGGCCACGAACTTGGCGAACCTGATGAGTTGCAAGAATCCGTGCAAGAACTGCGAGGACTTCTCAATGGGATGCTCATTGATCAACTCAAAATTGAAGAGACCTTGGCCATTGGAGCCGCCAAGTCAGATCCACAAGCCCTGCACCGTTATCGAGAATTGCAAACCCGCCGCACCCTACTGGAAGCGGCATTTAAGGGTTTGACCAACATGTCAAAACTGTGAAAAAGGTATAATCCAACGCTTTACGTCAGACAAGCGCGACAGCAACACCTCCGGAACCGACTAAACGATGCGCAAACTGCATTAGGTCACCGCACCGCAAGGATTGCATACCAAATGTTCGCCCTCACATCTTGCCTGACATAACCAGCTTTTGAGCTGAGTTCTTGCACCCCGCTGGGCTGCCCACAGCCACCGTTTCATTTGATTTTGTTGTTTGAGGTTCAACCATGCCTGCTTCCAATCCAAAAAAATCAGCCGCCATTGAGGCGCCCACACCAGTTGTCAAGAAGTCAGCCAGCAAGACGCCCAAACCGAAAGAACCCCTAGTGAACGCCACAAAAACAAAAGCTAAAAGCCCTGTCGAAGGTCTGGAAGTCGCAGCCGCAGAACCCGTTGAAAAGAAGAAACCACGCGCTGCAAAAACTCCTGCCGACGCAGGTAGTGCACCCGCAACAACGGCTGTCACAGGCGCCAAACGTGGTCGCAAACCCAAGGCAGCTGGAAAAGAAGCAGATGTCGACGATTTGGACATGTCCGACATTGAAGACGATTTGGTGGGCGAGCCAGTCGCAGAGGTGACCGAAGCCACGACCGAAAAAGTCAAGCCGCTGCGCATGAAAATCAGCAAGGCCAAAGAGCGTGCGCTGATGAAGGAATTCGGTCTGGACGAAACCGTTCTGTCCGAAGAGGACTTGGCCAAGCGCCGCCTGCGCCTCAAAGCCCTGATCAAGCTGGGAAAAACACGTGGCTACCTGACGCACGGCGAAATTTCCGACCACTTGCCCGACAAGCTGGTGGACGCCGAAACGCTGGAAGTGGTGATTTCCATGTTGAACGACATGGGCGTGGCCGTTTACGAACACACCCCCGATGCGGAAACCCTGCTGCTCAACAACAACGGTCCTACGGCCGCCACGGAAGAAGAAGCCGAGGAAGAAGCCGAAGCTGCGCTGTCCACCGTGGACAGTGAGTTCGGCCGCACCACTGATCCGGTGCGCATGTACATGCGGGAAATGGGCACGGTTGAACTGTTGACCCGTGAAGGTGAAATCGAAATCGCCAAGCGCATCGAAGGCGGTCTGATGGCCATGATGGAAGCCATCTCGGCCTCGCCTGCCACCATTGATGTGATCCTGGCACTGGGTGAAGACATTCGCAGCGACAAGGTTGTGATCACGACCATCGTCGACGGATTCACCAACCCCAACGAAGCCGATGACTATGTGGCTGAAGAAGACTTTGACGAATTTGACGCCGACGACGACGACGACGGCAAAGGTGGCTCCAAGGCGCTGACCAAGAAGCTAGAAGAACTAAAGAAGGAAGCCATGAGCCGCTTTGACCGGCTGCGCGAGCACTTCGAAAAAATCCACGCCATCTACGACAAAGAAGGCTACGGCACCGCGAGCTACCAAAAAGTTCAACGCGTCTTGTCGGAAGAGTTGATGTCGATCCGTTTCACCGCCAAAACCATTGAAAAGCTATGCGACATGGTGCGTGGCCAAGTAGATGACGTGCGCAAGAAAGAGCGCGAACTACGCCGCATCATCGTGGACAAGTGCGGCTACCCGCAACCGCAGTTCATTGCCGAATTCAGTGGTCGTGACAAAAACAACCAAAAAATTGCCAGCCATTTGCTGGACCTGAAATGGATTGAGAAGCAAGCGGCTTCCGGCAAACCCTGGAGCGCTGCGCTGGGCCGCAACATTCCGCCCGTGCAGGAGTTGCAACAGCGCCTGGCTGACTTGCAAGCCAAGGTGGTCGTGCCCCTGGACCAGCTCAAGGACATCAACAAGCGCATGAACGCTGGTGAATACGCCTCGCGTGCGGCCAAGAAAGAAATGATCGAGGCCAACTTGCGTCTGGTGATTTCGATTGCCAAGAAGTACACCAACCGGGGTCTGCAGTTCCTGGACTTGATTCAGGAAGGCAACATCGGCTTGATGAAGGCGGTGGACAAGTTTGAATACCGTCGCGGCTACAAGTTCTCAACATATGCCACCTGGTGGATTCGCCAGGCCATCACGCGCAGTATTGCTGATCAGGCCCGCACCATCCGTATTCCGGTGCACATGATCGAGACCATCAACAAGATGAACCGCATCAGCCGCCAACACTTGCAGGAGTTTGGCTACGAGCCTGACGCGTCTGTGCTGGCCGAACGCATGGAGATTCCTGAGGACAAAATTCGCAAGATCATGAAAATCGCCAAAGAGCCGATTTCCATGGAAACGCCGATTGGTGACGATGACGACAGCCATTTGGGCGACTTCATCGAAGATGGTGCCAACACCGCCCCTATGGAAGCCGCGATGCAAGCAGGTCTGCGCGATGTGGTCAAAGACATTCTGGACAGCCTCACGCCGCGCGAAGCCAAGGTGCTACGCATGCGTTTTGGTATCGAAATGACCAACGACCACACACTGGAAGAAGTGGGCAAACAATTTGACGTCACGCGTGAACGTATTCGCCAGATCGAAGCCAAGGCACTGCGCAAGCTCAAGCACCCCAGCCGCTCCGACAAGCTGCGCAGCTTTACCGACAACCTGTAAATTCTGACCGAATTTTCATAACAATAAGCGCCTTGGGCCCAGACAAATTGGGCACAAGGCGCTATTTTTTTGGAAGCAACTAACTGATTCGTTCAGCGTTGGTCCGCGTCGCGCTCCACAGCGCTTTGGGTGATCTGGCTCAGCGTGCAACGCGTGCTGATAAGTTCTGGGTTCAGCATGATTTCCAACAAAGTCCCTTCAGGCCGAGCCAACGCAGCGAGCAACGCGGCTTCAAACTGCTCGGAGCGGATGATGCGCTGACCCACATATCCATACGCCTTTGCCAGAGCCACAAAGTCCGGGTTGCGTAAGTCTGTCCCCGCCACGCGCTGCGGATACTCGCGCTCTTGGTGCATGCGAATGGTGCCCAACATGCTGTTGTTCAACAGCATGATGATGGTTTTGGCACCATACTGCACGGCCGTGGCCAGTTCTTGGCCGTTCATCAGAAAGTCCCCGTCGCCGGTGATGGTGAACGCCAGGCGCCCGGTCGTGATCGCCGCCGCAATGCCTGCGGGTACGCCATAGCCCATCGCGCCATTGGTGGGCGCCAGTTGGGTTTTGTGCCCTTTGGCCAGCCCGTGAAAGCGAAAGTACCGATGAATCCAGCTGGCGTAGTTGCCTGCACCGTTGGTCAACACAGTGTCGGGCGGCAGGTGTTTTTGCAGCGTCTCCACAATGTGCGGCATGTTGACCACGCCCTCCAACTCGGTCGGGGAAACCCCGGCAATGGCGGTGGGCTGCAGGTTGTCACGGTAATCCTGATGGCAAGCTTTGGTCCACGCCACCCAGGGCAAACTCGTGGGGGCAGGCAGCACCTGCAAGGCCGACGCGGCGGTCGTCATGCTGGCTTGAATGGCCAGATCGGCCTGGAACACCCGGTTAAGTTCCTCTGCGCTAGGGTGGATATGAATCAGGGTTTGTTGGGGCCTGGGGGATTCGATGAGGGTGTAGCCCCAGTGGTGACCTCGCCTAGGCGGGCACCTAACGCAATGATCAGGTCGCTGGCTTTGATGCGTGCGGCCAACTTGGGGTTGATGCCCAGACCCACATCCCCGGCGTAAAGCGGGTGGTAGTTGTCAAACGTGTCTTGAAAACGGAACGCATTGGCCACTGGCAAACACCAGTTTTCCGCAAACCGTTGCAGTGCGGTGGCGCCCGAAGCTGACCAACCGCTGCCCCCCGCGATGACCAATGGACGCTCTGCTTTTTGAAGCATTTGTCCCAACAAATTGGTTGATTTTTGCCCCATGTCAATCTCAACAGCCTGAACCTTACCCAGTGCAGGCGCGAGTTTGTTTTGCAAAGGCGTCAGTGACACAGCCTGTGCCAGCATGTCCTGCGGCAGCACCAAGACCACCGGGCCAGGGCGCCCGTTCATGGCGGTCGCAAACGCCCGAGCCACGTACTCAGGAATACGGGTGGCGTCGTCAATGCGCTCCACCCGCTTGGCAAACCCTTGCGTGCTGGGGCCAAAAAAACTCAAAAAATTGACTTCCTGAAACGCTTCCCGATCACGGGTGCGGCTGTCCACATCTCCGACAAAAAGCACCATGGGCGTGGCATCTTGAAACGCCGTATGCACGCCAATCGAAGCGTTGGTGGCGCCAGGCCCTCGGGTCACGAAACACACACCGGGACGACGCGTCAGTTTGCCGTGCGCCTCGGCCATGAAGGCCGCGCCCCCTTCTTGACGGTTGACGACAAAACGTATGAGCTGGCGATACTGGTGAAAACCGTCCAACACGGCGAGAAAACTTTCACCCGGGACACCAAATGCGTGGGTGACGCCCTGCTCCACAAGGCACTTCACCAACAAATGACCGGCAATCGTGGGGGTGAAGGAAGAATTCATGGTTGACATAGGCTGAGGGTATGTGGATTATTGGCAGGTTGAGAAACAATACAACTACCAATTAAATAGCAATGAATCCGTGACTTGTAGGAAACCGGGGAATATTACATCGATCCCTGCAACTACAGCGCACCGAACCCTGAGTCCAGCTCAACATCGGTGCGCGCACCGAGTTCGTCAGCAAAAGTTTCGCGAATGCGCAGCACGTGCGGCAACACCTTGTTAAAGGCCTTGATCAAATGCGGATCGAAGTGGCGACCCACCTCGTTGTTCAAGTAGGTCATGGCGGTTTCAACGGTAAATGCAGGCTTGTAGGGACGCTCGGACACCAGCGCATCGAACACATCGGCCACCGCCACAATGCGTCCCACCAAAGGAATGCTTTCGCCTTTGAGGCCAGCAGGATATCCCGCCCCATCCCAACGTTCGTGGTGCGTCAGCGCAATCACGCGCGCTGTGCCCAACAACTCATCGCTGTGCGCACCAATGATGTTGGCGCCCATCAAAGGGTGTTGTTTCATCAAGACCCACTGCGCGGCGTTCAGCTTGCCAGGCTTGAGCAGCACGTTGTCGGGGATACCTATTTTTCCGATATCGTGCATCGGCGCGGTGAGCAGCAAGATTTCCTGTGCCACAGAGCCCAGCCCGATCGCATCCGCAATCAATTGCGAGTAATGCGCCATACGAATCACATGGTTGCCGGTTTCGTTATCCTTGAACTCGGCGGCGCGCCCCAGTCGGCGGATGATTTGCTGGCGCGACACCAGTAGATCGCGCGTGCGTTGATCCACCATGCGCTCTAGCTCGCGCGCTTGGTCGTACAGCGCCAGATGGGTTCGCACCCGCGCTTTGATCACTGGCAGGCTGAACGGTTTGGTGATGTAGTCCACCGCGCCCAGTTCAAAGCCCAGACGTTCGTCGTCCGGCGTACACATGCCGGTGACAAAAATCACGGGGATTCTGCGGCGGTCAGGGTTGGCTTTGAGGCGACGGCACACCTCATGTCCGCTGATGCCGGGCATGACCACGTCTAGCAAAACCAAATCAGGGGGTTCTTCTGAGTAGACCATTTTGATGGTCTTCTCGCCACTGGAAGCCACTTTGATCTTGTAGCTGTCTTCCAGAATCGCGGCCAACAGTTCGATGTTTTCCGGCACATCGTCGGCAATCAACACTGTTTGGCGCTGGCGCAAGTCGGGCATCACGTCTCTCCTTGTTCTGGGAATCGGCTAGATATCCACACGCAGTTGACGGGCAAGGGCGTGCAGGCTTCCCAGCGCCTCATCATAGTCATAGTGGGCCGCGTGTGCGCCACCGTATGCGCCAACTGCGCCTGTGCACTGCCCGCCAACTGGCATGCCAACTCGGCGGCGCTGCGGCTGGCGCTGGCGTCGTCTTTTTCCAGTTCATGCGCCAACTGCCGCAGCAACGCTTCAATCTGCAAGGCGTCTGGCGGCTTTTTGCACCGCCATCTCGTGGGCCATTGCGGGTTGACGCATGCGGCTTAGCACCCCCAAAAGCTGGCTGAAGCGCTGCTCCCAGTTGACCAAGGCCTCGTGCAAAGTCGTGCTGTCGCCATCGAGACTGAGCAGCAAAACTTCAGTGGCATGAACCACATCGCCCGCGCCGATGCTGCCCGCCAAGCCTTTGACGTTGTGAACCACCCGGTAAGCGGTTTTGGTATCGCCTTGCGTCAACGCGATGCGCAGGCGCACGCAGGCATCTGATTCGCGCTCTTGAAACCGACTGAGCATGCGTTCATACAGGTCAGCGTCCCCTCCCATGCGCTGCAACGCAACTTCTTGGTCCAGCACCGACTGATCCTGGCCTGAGCCTGCAAGTTGCCAATGAACCTCTGGCGCGTCTGACGTGCGCTCCAGGGCAAACGCATGGTCGGGCGCCAACCAGCGGGTCAGAACCCGGTAGAAACCATGGAGATAAATCGGTTTTTCCAAATAGTCACTCATGCCAGCGAGCAGGCATTTCTCCCGCTCCCCAGAAAGCACGTTGGCCGTGAGGGCCACCACGGGCAGATCGGCAAATGCGGGATTTTGGCGAATCACCCGTGTGGCTTCCCGGCCATCCATCACGGGCATCTGGCAGTCCATCAACACCAAACCATATTGCCCCTGTTGAACTTTCTGCACGCCCTCCAGCCCGTTGACGGCCACGTCTGCGGTAATACCCACGCGCGTGGCGGATTTCACACCCGCTTCGGACAAGCCCACGCGGACCGTGAAGTAAAACGTGCTGCCCTGCCCCGTCACACTGCTTACACCCATCTCGCCACCCAACATTTCAACAATGCGCTTGCAAATGCTCACACCCAAACCGGTGCCACTAAAGCGGCGGGTTGTCGAACCGTCAGCTTGAGAAAACGCATCAAAAATGCTTTGAATCACCTGCGACCGAATGCCAATGCCACTGTCGGCCACCTCAAAGCGCAACAGGTATTCGTCCCCATGCGTAGCCGCCCGTGCCACCCGAACGGTGATGTCGCCCTCTTGTGTGAATTTCACCGCATTGCTGACGAGGTTGGTCAGTACTTGCCCAAGCCGCATCGGGTCGCCCAGCAGGTCCGGTGGCACATCGCTGTCCACGTCCAGCAGCAACTCCAAACCTTTGTCGCGGGCTGAAATCACCGCCAAATCCAACACACGCGTAAGCACATGTTCCAGCTTGAACGCCACACGCTCGGCAATCATCTTGCCCGCCTCGATCTTGGAGAAATCCAACACGTCGTTGATCAGCTTCAACAAACCGTCGACAGCGGTAATGGCCTTGGTCAAATAATGGCATTGCTGCGCCGTGAGATCGGTCTGAAGCGCCAGCTGTGTCATGCCAATCACGGCGTTCCTGGGGGTGCGAATCTCGTGGCTCATGTTCGCCAGAAACGCCGCCTTGACCGAAGCGGCCTCTTCGGCAAGAGCTCGGGCCTGACGCGCATCCTCCTCGGCCGCCTTGAGTTCAGAGACATCCACAATGACCCCGATCAACCCACCCGGCGTGCCGTCCGCGTTGCGAAATCCGGTCACCGAATACAGCGTGTGGTGCGCCACGCCGTCGGCAAACACCAGGGTTTGGTTGCGCGATACCCGTTTGCAATGGCGTATCACGTCTTCGTCTTCAGCCTGATAGGCTTGCCGATCAGGCAGCGGAAGATACGCCAGATCCAGAACCCGCTTGCCAATGAACTGATCGCGCGTGATGCCAAACACCAACTCATAGGCTTGGTTGCAGCCAAGGAACCGACTGTCAGCACCTTTGTAGAAGATCGGGTTGGGAATGGTGTCGAGCAGTGCCTCAATGAGGGCAACCTGGTGCTGCAGCGTCTGTGTGCGCTCTCGCACCTTGATCTCTAGGTTGTCCTTGGACCGTTCCAGCGAGGTGCTGGACTCTAACAAGCGTTGGCGCATGGTTTCCTGTGCTTGCGCCAGAGATTCAATTTCACGCCAGCGCGCATGACGCGCGCCAATGCCCACTGGGGCTTGCAAATCAAGGCGCCCCATACGCTCGCTTTCACGCGTCAACTCATCCAAAGGTTGTGCAAAACGCTTTGCCACGCGCCATGTAACCAGCGATCCCACAGCCAAGGACAACGCTGTAATGGCCAACAGCATCCCAAGATCGCCCGGTCGACCAGGAACAAACTGATCTTCGGGGGCAAACACCGCCATCCACATCTGACGTTGCCCTGCCGTGTAAGCACGAAACAGGCTGAACCATTGCGTTTTCTCATACTTGAACACGGTGATGCGGTCGGACGGACGCCCCAGCGTGTCCCAATTCGCAAAGCCAGCCGCAATGCCAGGCAACTTCTGTTGTAACGGGGCGCGCAACTCGGCCGCTCTCACCTGCGCATCGGTCACCGGCTTGGGCAAGTGGGGTAAACCCAACACGGCACCACCTTCACCGATCAAGGCTGCCACGCCCCGGTTGCCCAACTCCAAGCCCGTCGTCAAACGCGACAGCGTGTGCAAATTCACATGGTGTGCAATCACAAAACGCTGCGCATCCTTGCCCTTCCAACGCATCGACACGGTAATGCCCGCGACTTGTGTGGCGGGCAACACGTAGGCATCGGTCCAATGTTGTTCATCCGATGCGGACAAGGCCATCGCTCCCTTGAACCAAGGCTCGTCTCGGGCGTCGTAGTCGTCATAGCGCACCTCGGACTTTTCCAGCGTTTGGTCTGCACGCCATGTCAGCAAAAAGGTTTTTCGACCCCACTTGGCCGCATGGCTCAGCCGATTGACCCATTGACCCTCTGCCGTGTGAAGCAGCAGGATTTCTTGTCCGGTGTCGTCTGCAAAGATCACCGAGGATATTTCGGTGTGGTTGGCAATCACCGGAAAAAAAATAGGCATTAAAGCGCACCAGTTGGCTGTGGTCCAGCTCGCCGTTCATGCCCCAGGCGCGGCTGTTGCGCAGGGAAAGCTCAACGGCGTCAAAGAGGCGTTGGATGCGCGACTCCAACTACTGGGACACCAATCCAATCTTGGCTTGCGCCAAACCGTGGATGGTGGGTCGCACGATCAAATGGTAGCTACCCAGAGCGAATATCGCCAGCGATAGAAGAATCAAACCACTGGTTCGTAACACCAAGCTGGTGCCGATGGTTCGACTCATGCTGCACTCCAGAACGATTGAAACCCGTCAGGATCGGGGGCGCATTGTTGCACTGCACCGATGGATTTACCCCGTTGACAAGGTCAGCGATTGCGCTGCAGCCGCGTCAACACCAAGGTGTAACTGTAGTATTTTTTGTTGGCTGGATTGAGTCCGTGCACCCGCTCCAGTAGCTCACGGGCCTCCGCCGCCAACACGTCTTTGTAACCGTCCTTGCTCATCTGGGCAATCAGCAAACCCGCCAAATTGACGATCATCACTTCACTGCCGGGCAACTGCTTGATAGCAGAACGCAAAAGGCCAGCACCTTGCTGGTAATCCCCCTTTTTGGCCAACACCACACCTTGGTTGTTGATATCGACCACCTCTTGGCGCGAGGCATTGATCAGCGCCTGGCCAACAGATTTCAAATCAGCCTTGGCAAAGATGTGTTCAATCTGCGCGGAAATGTCGGTGTCCTCGTGGTTGTTCTTGACGATGTCGGCCAAGATTTTGCAAGCTTTGTCCTGATGTCCCAGTTGCAGATGCGACTGCGCCACATCCATCAGTTGTTCCGCCGTGAGCTTGCCCTCCATTTGCGCCATCAATGATTCGGCCGTTGCCAACGATGCTTGCGACAGATCAGCCTTCCCCATCTTGTGGTAAACCCGCGCCTCAGCCGTCGCAGTCTGAAGGGACGCTGCCGAATTGAAACGAAACTCGGAGCGGGTGCGCTTGAGAACGTTAAGCGCTTCCTGAGACTCACCTTTGTCGGAGAACACATCGGCCAAGCGGGCATACACGGCCGCGCTTTTGTGTGGGGAAAACTCGCTGATGCGGATGGTTTTCTCAAACGCACTTTGTGCCACATCGAGCACACCGTTGCGGTAGGCTACGTCCCCCAGTTTCTTTTGGCGCACGGGTGAGTTGGGCGACAGCTTCACGGCATGCTGCAACACCTCTTGGGCCTGCGCAGCATCGCCGCAGGCCTCATAACATTTCGCCAACCAATCGGCGGCCTCCACATACATGGGGTTATCAGCCAACACCCGTGTCAAAAGCGCAATGGCATCGGCATAGCTTTTTCCGAAAAACAGAACTTTGGCCAGGCCAGTACTTGCCCAAGCCACCTGTCGCTGTGCCAGCACCGCTTCAAACAGGGTACGGGCCGCCGCATAGTCCCCCAAGGTCAGCAACAAGTCGCTCTTGATGCGCAACACTTCTTGGGGATTGAGCACCTGGGACTTGAGCAACTCATCACAGTGGCCAATGGCCACGGCAAAGTCGCTGGCACGAATCGCAGCCTCCACAGGGCCCAGCGACTGTTTACGTGCCATCAGCTTTTCCAGACGGGCTTGCAGCGTCACCTGGTTGATCGGTTTGAGCAGGTAGTCGTCGGGCTTGACCTCGGCGGCACCCATCACCATGTCACTGGTTTTTTCAGCTGTAACCATGACCCAAATCGTCGAAACCCCAATCAAACTACGCAGTTTGGCATCTTCCAAAACCTGTTGACCGTTCGGCCCGGTGCCCAAGTTGTAGTCACAAATGACGATGTCGTACTTGTTGTTGCTGAGCTGGTTGAGCGCGTCTTTGCCGTTGCTGGCAGTATCTATATTGACCACACCCATGTTTTTGACAAACTCCCGCAGCATGGTGCGCATGCTCTGAAAGTCGTCAATGATCAAAGTACTGGCTTGTTTCAGCGAATAACCCATGATGATGTTTCTGTGACCTCTGGTCAGGGCAGTTGAACGACGAAACAACCGCCCCCAAACTGTCCGCCATTCTCAATGGTCAGGGTGCCGGAACAGCCATTGTTGTGATGCAAACCGGCAACTTGGGACGAGAAGTAAAAACCAAGTCCAGTGCTGCCACTGAAAAAATCGACGCCCTTTTTCGCTTGTCCCACATCAGTGTGCAGCATGCTGGGCGGATAGCCGCGTCCGTTGTCTTCCACCCTAAGCACCAACCGCTGCTGCTGCACGATGGCAGCCACGCGAATTCGGTCATGGGTGTAGTTCACAGCGTTGTTCAGGGCATTCAGCAAAACACCGGTAATCAAGTCGCGGTCAAAGAACCAGTAACAGTGCGGGGCGCAATCCACCTCAATGGTCAGTCCCTTGAAGTCAATCATGGAGCGCGTTTGCAGCACGGCTTCTTCGATCACCTCCAGCACAGAGTTCTCGGCCACATCCAGCGGGTAGATGGACTTGCCAAACTTGTACAAACTGAGCAGGTGCATCAGGTTGGCGTTCATACGGTGCGCCTGGGCGATCACATTGACCAAACCGGCGAGGGCCTCAGCATCTCCATGCGCCTGCGCCTCACGCGCGATCTTCTCCAAGGCATGGACCTGGACGTTGACCGAATTTTTCATGTCATGGACCGACGATGCCATCAGATCCGCGAAGCTGATTTCTTCTGTGCTCATGTCCCTCTGGCCTGGTGAGGCCAGGCAACTGTTGTTGTGCGACCCATTCTAGAGACAAAAAAGCCAGCACTCACGACGATTTCATCGTAAATGCTGGCCGCTTATGCGCCCGGCGATCAGGAGAAGCTGAATACCCCCGGCGACTGGATCGGGTCCACATCCACATGAACCACTTCCTTGGGCGCGAACCTTCCTTCCAGCAAAAGCTTGGACAGCGGGTTTTCCAGACGCTGCTGGATGGCGCGCTTCAAGGGGCGCGCGCCAAACACCGGATCGAACCCCACTTTGGCCAATTCGGCCACCGCCGCATCGCTGACCTGCAAGCCCAGCTCCATACGGGCCATGCGCCCGGTGAGCACGGCCAGCTGAATCCGTGCGATGTCGGCAATGTGACGCGCATCGAGCGAATGGAACACCACGGTTTCGTCAATGCGGTTCAGGAACTCGGGACGGAAATGGTTTTTGAGCTCATCCGTTACCGCGTCTTTCACATCCTCATACGGTTGACCCACCATGGCCTGAATCATGTGCGAACCGATGTTGCTGGTCATCACGATCACGGTGTTCTTGAAGTCGACGGTGCGCCCCTGGCCGTCTGTCAGCCGCCCGTCATCGAGCACTTGCAACAGCACGTTGAACACATCGGGGTGCGCTTTTTCGACCTCGTCGAGCAACAGCACGCTATAGGGTTTGCGGCGCACGGCTTCGGTCAGGTAGCCACCCTCTTCGTAACCCACATAACCCGGCGGCGCGCCGATCAGCCGGGCCACGGAATGCTTCTCCATGAACTCACTCATGTCGATGCGCACCAAATGGTCTTCGCTGTCAAACAGAAAGCCCGCCAGCACCTTGCACAACTCGGTTTTACCCACGCCCGTGGGGCCCAGAAACAAGAACGAGCCGGTGGGGCGGTTGGGATCAGACAGGCCCGAGCGCGAGCGACGAATGGCGTTGGCCACCGCGCCAATGGCTTGGTCTTGCCCCACCACGCGCAGGTGCAACTTGGATTCCATCTGCAACAGTTTGTCGCGCTCGCCTTGCAGCATTTTGCTCACAGGAATGCCGGTGGCGCGGCTGACGACCTCGGCAATTTCCTCTGCGCCCACTTGCGTGCGCAACAGGCGCGGGGCGGCTCCTTCGCGCGGGTTGGCTTCTTTGTCTTGTGCTTCTTTCAGGCTTTTTTCCAGCGCGGGCAGCTTGCCGTATTGCAGCTCGGCCACCTTGTTGAAGTCGCCCTTACGGGTGAACTCTTCAATCTGAAACTTGAGTTGGTCAATTTTTTCACGCAGGTCGCCACTGCCTTGGGCAGCGGCTTTTTCGGCCTTCCAGATGTCGTCCAGGTTAGCAATCTCGCGCTGCAGGCTGGCAATTTCAACATTGATGAGTTCCAGCCGTTTCAAGGAGGCTTCGTCTTTTTCCCTTTTCACCGCTTCGCGCTCGATCTGCAACTGGATCAGGCGGCGGTCCAATTTATCCATGACTTCGGGTTTGGAGTCCATCTCGATTTTGACCTTGCTGGCGGCCTCGTCAATCAAATCGATGGCCTTGTCGGGCAAGAAACGGTCGGTGATGTAGCGTTGGCTCAACTCGGCGGCGGCCACAATGGCCGGGTCGGTGATGTCCACGTTGTGGTGCTTCTCATAACGCTCTTTCAGACCACGCAAGATGGCAATGGTGGCCTCCACCGTGGGCTCACCCACCAAAATTTTCTGGAAACGGCGCTCCAGCGCGGCGTCTTTTTCAATGTATTTGCGGTATTCGTCCAGCGTGGTGGCGCCCACGCAATGCAACTCGCCACGGGCCAAGGCGGGCTTGAGCATGTTGCCCGCGTCCATCGCGCCTTCGGCCTTGCCGGCCCCCACCATGGTGTGCAGCTCGTCAATGAAGACGATAGTTCTCCCCTCGTCTTTGGCCAAGTCTTTGAGCACATTCTTCAGACGTTCTTCAAACTCACCTCGGAACTTCGCCCCGGCCAAGAGCGAGGCCATGTCTAGGCTCAGAACCCGTTTGCCTTTGAGCGAATCAGGCACTTCACCGGCCACGATGCGCTGGGCCAGCCCTTCGACGATGGCGGTTTTGCCAACGCCAGGTTCACCGATCAAGACCGGGTTGTTCTTTGTGCGGCGTTGCAGGACCTGGATAGCACGGCGAATTTCGTCGTCGCGGCCAATCACCGGGTCGAGTTTGCCCAAGCGAGCACGCTCCGTTAGGTCAATGCAGTATTTTTTGAGTGATTCGCGTTGGTCTTCGGCGTCAGCGCTGTCCACAGATTGCCCACCACGCACGGCCTCAATGGCGGATTCCAGGCTTTTGCGCGTCAAACCATTGGTCCGCGCCAAGTTGCCAATGTCGAGCTTGCTGTCGGCCAAAGCCAGCAAAAACAACTCCCCGGCGACGAACTGATCGCCCCGTTTGATGGCTTCTTTCTCGCTGGCCTGCAGCAGTGAGACCATGTCGCGCCCGACGGTGACTTGATCCTGCCCGGTGACTGTGGGCAGTTTTTTCACAGCCGACTCTGCCTGGGCAAGCAATCCGGCGGTGTTGACACCGGCACGCTGCAACAAGGCCTTGGGGCCATCTACTTGCTTGAGCATGGCCACCAGGAGGTGGGCCGGTTCGATGTAAGCATGGTCATTGCCCAGAGCCAGGGACTGGGCGTCGGCCAGGGCTTCCTGAAACTTGGTGGTGAATTTATCGATTCGCATCATGATCTCCCGTAAAGGTATTGGCCTACAAATGGGGGCCAGTGGCTCGATTTCAAGCAGGCGCGCAGGTGCTCGGCTGACCTGCATCAAATCTTCGCCCATGGGCGAGCTAAACAGCTTAGCGTGGTCTGACGTGTTGCGGGCTGTTCCGATACGGCAGCTGATGGACAATCAAGGCCCATGGACATTTACCAACTGCAGGCCATTTACGTTGCCCAGCAAGATCGTATTTTGCTGCGCTTGAACACGCATGCGCACCAAGAATACCGGCTGTGGCTGACGCGACGGATGTTGACCAGTTTTTTGCCGCACTTGGTGCAGGTGTCAGAGCAGTTAACCCCCGCCCAAGCGCCCAACATCGGCCATGACACCAGCCATGACGGCGCGGACCGCTCGGCTTTGACGAAGTTTCAACGCCAGGAAGCGGTAGCCCGCGCCGATTTTGAAACGGCTTACAACGCCGATTTGCTGACGCTACCCATCGGCGCCGAGCCCTTGTTGCCCAGTCAAATTCAGGTGATGCAGTTGACCAATCGGCACCTCTGTCTGAGCTTTCAGGAAGAGGCCCAGGGAGACGACAAGCCCCGCGACATGCAGGTCACGCTGTCACCCGAGATTCTGCACAGCTTTTTGCACCTGATGGATTTGGTGCTCAAAGCAGCCGACTGGGGCGTGGTCACCTTGCCAGCAGCGCCACCCACCGAGTCGCGGGCACTGGACGACTTTGCCAACGCCCAAGCGCCTCGGTTGCTCCACTAACTTTTATGGCGACGAAGCCACCCAGAGCATGAAAACCCTGGCGTCACTGCGAGCGAAGCGCGGAAGTCCAGGGCTGCTGCCGCCGACCGAAAACTGAGCAACTCATCGTCTTCATCCGCTTCGTTGGGCTTTTGACGGGCGTGTAGCGTGGCACGCGATGCACCCGCCAAAGCGCATTGGCGGCTCACAGCGACATCCCCCCGTTTTGTCAATCCAGTTTTGGCGCATCATGACAGGCTCATCCCTGACTTTTTTTTGAGTCAGTCGAGCTCCATCTTCAGGCGCCCAATCTCGCCATATACCCGCTCTGGCTGGTTGTGAACGGCGACCGGCTGGGGGCCACGACGGCCCTCCAAGAGGGTGCTGGCTTGCTCCTGGATTTCCTTCTTCCACTGGCCCACCTGTACTGGGTGAACACCAAATTCCTGACCAATCTCGTTGACGGTCTTGACCCCGCGCAGGGCCTCGAGTCCAACCTTCGCCTTGAACTCCGGCTGGTGGACTTTGCGCTTCTTCGTTTCACTCATGATTTACCCCTTTTTGGCACAGTACGCTGCTTAAATTACTGTCTCAAATTCGGGGTTCACTTTAGTTTTCGTGGAGCCATTAACCGGTTCCGTTGAAATACGAGTGAACGACATGTCGAAATCTGGCAGCTACTTTTTTGAAGCCCATTTTTTACCAAAAGGCGTCAGGTTTGACGATATGGAAATCGTCGCGCGCCTCTCAACTCCCCAGTTGGTCTGAATTGCCGTGATCCTCAAACTGCAATTTAAACGCAACTCAATTGCATTAGAATTAAACTAACGCAACTTGGTTGCCGTTTTAACTTTCAGAATGTAAACATGTTCGGCAAACGTCATTCCTTCACTCCTCTGTCCCGCGGGTCCGCTGACACAACTACGCTACCCAAACATGTGCTGTTGAATCGTCAGAGATTGCGGACTACAACCTTTTCCGGCGCCTTGGTCATCGGGTTGGCATCGCTGCCTTTCGCGCTACAGGCCCAAACCCCACCGCCGATAAACGCCCCCGCCGCAATGCCTGAAGGAGGCACAAGTGCCGAGGCGTCGCTGCCCACAATCACTATCAGCAGCGGCAAGATCAGGGATGGAAGCCTTGCGCAACCTAGCAACGCCGGTAGCCGACTCGACCTGACTCCGCTCGAAACACCGGCCAGCGTGGCGGTTGTACCGGGCGCAACGATCCGCAGGCTGGGGCTGTCAACTGTGCTGGAGGCCAAGACACTCGCACCCGGCGTTACGTCGTCGAACAATCCAGGAAACGGCGGCAATTTGCTCAATGCTCGCGGCTTTACCGGGCAAAACTCGGTCAAGCAGCTGTACAGCGGCCTAGAAATGTTCAACGCTGGTGGCGTGGTGAGTTTCCCATTTGACCCCTGGAACGTGGAGCGGATTGAGGCCTTGAATGGGCCGGCATCGGTGCTGTACGGCACTGGTGCCATCGGTGGTGCGGTCAACGTGGTGCCGAAGCGGCCAGATCCATCGAACGCGCAGAGCGAAGTGCTTTAAGGCGTGGGCTCCTTTGGCGCGCTGCAGCAGGCCTTTGGCAGCACCGGGCCGCTTGGGCGCGAGGGCAGCGGTTTGTCTTACCGCTTTGACGTCAGCCACCGCAGTGCCGACAACTGGGTTCATCGCAGCGAATCGGAATCCACGGCGTTGTCAGCCTCGCTGCGTTTTGACGCAACACCCGCGCTGCGCTTTATTTTGTCGGGTGACTATGGCAAGCAGCGGCCCATGCACTATCTGGGCACACCCGTGTTCAACGGCGCACCAGCACCGGGTACCGAGCGAAAAAATTACAACATTACAGACAGCGACCTTTACTTCGAGGACAAGTGGCTGACGTTGGAAACCGACTGGTCGGCCGGCAACGGCGTGACTGTCAATAACAAGACGTATGCCATACAGCACAACCGCCGCTACCGCGATGCGACGGTGTTTACCTTCCAGCCTGCCACCGGCATCGCCAGTGCAACCGTGCGCCGCACAAGCTACCGCGACATCGGCTTTGCACTCCAAAAGCAGCAAGGCACGCAGGCGACCGTCAAAACCGACGGCACGCTGGGCGGCCTGAAAAACAGCTTCGTCGCCGGCTTCGAGTTGAACCACAACACCTATGACCGCCATGACAACGTGCGCGGAGGCAGTTCGGTGGTCAATGCCTTCAACCCAGTGCCAGGCAACTACCGCGATGCCTACCTGCAAGAGTCCAAACCTGTTTACTTTTTGACTTTGAAACAGTCGGGGGTGTTTGTCGAAGACCGGCTGACGCTGAATGACCAGGTGTCAATCGTCACTGGCTTGCGCGCCGACCAGTACCGCACCGACCGTGAAGACCGCCTGGTCGCGCAACGCACCGAGGGAAAATTGAACAGCCTCAGCGGCAATTTCGGACTGGTGTACCAGCCCGTGCCTGACCTGTCGCTGTATGGTCAGGTCGCCACCGCGTCTGACCCGGTGAATTCGCTGGCCAGCATCGGCGCTAACCAGCAGGGATTTGGCCTGTCAAAGGGGCGTCAGGTTGAACTGGGCATCAAGCAGGCCACGCCCGACGGCCGCTTTGAATGGACGCTGGCGGCCTACCATTTGCAGAAAAAAGATCTGCTGACACCGAACCTGGCCAACCCCAGTATTTCAGAACAGGTCGGTCAGCAGTCCTCACGCGGTTTAGAGGCCTCAGTCGCGGCGCAACTTGGCGCGTGGCGACTTGTTGTCAACGCCACGGTGCTAGACCCCAAGTTTGACGACTTTAGCGCGCAGGTGGGCAGCAGCGTGGTGTCGCTGGCGAGCAAGGTGCCAGTCAATGTGCACAAGCGGGCAGCGAATGTGCTGGTGTTTTGGGATATCGCCCCCGACTGGAGGGCCAATGCGGCGTGGCGTTATGTAGGCCAGCGCTTTACCAACAACACCAACACGGCGTCCATGCCAGGTTACTCAATCGTCAACCTAGGCCTGAGCTGGGCCGTCACTCCCAAGACGCAGATTGATTTGCGCATTGAAAACCTGCTGGACAAGGTCTACGCCACGCAGGGCTCGACCACACAGTGGATTTTGGGACGGCCGCGGGCCTTCACGGTTGCTGGCACGTATGCATTCTGAACAACGTCGGCGTGTGTTAGCCGCCGGTGCGCTGGCGCTGGCGACCCCGGGGTGGGCGGCATTACCCAAGGGACAGCCCGGTGGCGGCCAGACCAACGTGCGCGACGACCTGGACCGTGCAGTCACGCTCAAACTGCCGTTGCGCCGCGTCGTGGTGTTCAACCGTTACACCACCGAGTTTGTACGCGCCATCGGTGCCATGCCAGCCGTCGTCGGCGTGGACATCGACGCTGGCAAACACCGCCTGTATTGGCCCAGCGTTACGCCAGCCATGTTCGCTGGCAGTGGCCAGAGCAATCCGAACTACGAGGCCATCGTTGCGATGCAGCCTGACGCTGTGTTGATGCCACGTAATGGCGACTGGCAACAGGCCGAGCGCGTGCTGGCCGGGTTCGGCATTCCGGTGCTGGTGATCACTGCCTGGGATTTGCTCAAGCACGAGTGGAATATCGAGTTGCTGGGTCGGCTATTTGATCGCCAGCGCGAGGCGGCCGACCTGAATGCTTTCTACCGGCGCTGGCGCCTGGAGCTTCAGCAAAGGCTGGCCGGGGCCGCGCGTCCGCGTGTTTATTTTGAAGAGGTTGGCGACAACCGAACCGTACTGCCAGGCTCGGGATGGCACGACATGATTGAAGCGGGCGGCGGCACCAACATTTTCGCCGACGTGCGCATCGGCAACCAGACGCAGGTACGCGGCAGCGTGCAGAACTTTGAAGTTGACCCCGAACAGGTTCTGTCGCGCAGACCCGACGTGTTGATCAAACTGCAACCGGGCCAGTACGAGCCGCATGAACGCACTTTCAGCAAAAGCGTACTGGAACGCGTTGCCTCGCGCGTCGGCTTCGCTACCCTGCCGGCGGTGCGCGACGGGCGGGTTTACCACATCAGCTATTACCTGGCGGGCGGCTGCTCCAAGATCATCGGCGCACTGCAGATTGCCCAGTGGCTGCACCCGAAGCTGATGCAAGGCGTAGCGCCCGAAGCGGTGATGGGCGAGTGGTTGCAGCGCTTTCAAAAGGTACCGGCGCAGCGCGGCTACGCGGTCTCGCTCGCTGAGCTGCGTTCATGATGCCAGCAGTCGCTGGCCGCCGCGTTGATGCGAACGCCATGAGCGTCGCGCCCGCAAGCAATGCCGCCCGAAGCCGCGCCGAGCTGTTGTCGGCACTGAGCCGCGTGCGTCTTCGCCAGGCTTTATTGGTCGGTACAGCACTGGTCGGATTGGCTTTGCTGGTACTGATCTCAGCCGGTACAGGGGTTGAGTCCATGCCGCCGGGCCAGACGCTGCGAGCGCTGCTGGCGCCGCTGCTCCCAGCGATGGCACTTGACGATCTCACCGCGACACAAATTGCTGTCGTTCACGAGCTCCGGTTGCCGCGCATTGCGATGGGTCTGGTTTGTGGCGCGGGCCTGGCGATGGCCGGCGTGGCAATGCAAGGCATCACGCGCAACCCCCTGGTCAGCCCCTACACGCTGGGCATCTCGCCAGCGGCGGCGCTGGGCGCGTCGCTGGCGATTCTGTTCGGCTGGAGTCATTTGCCCGGCAGCGGACCTTATCTGACGGTGGCGATGGCGTTTGCATCGTCCGCGCTGTGCGCCGCCATCGTGCTTGGCTTGGCTTCGCTGCGTGGCGTTGGCGCGATGGTGCTGATACTGGGCGGCGTGGCCCTGACCTACCTGTTCAGTGCCATGACAGCCACCGTGCAGTTTGTGGCCAGCGAGCAGCAGCTCGCCAGCATCGTGCACTGGACCTTCGGGTCGCTCAATGGGCGCCGTTGGGAAGAAGTGTCAATTGCCGGCGGTGTGTGGTTGCTCTGCGCGCCCTTGCTGCTGGCGCATGCCAGTGCGCTCAATGCCTTTGCAGCCGGCGGCGACGACGTTGCCGCATCCTTGGGGTTTGCGGTGCAGCGCACGCGGGTATTGGTCAGCCTGGCCGCTGTGCTTTCAAGCGCTGCCATTGTTAGTTTTACGGGTGTGATTGGCTTCGTGGGCCTGGTTGCGCCGCATATTGCGCGTTTAGCGATCGGAGGTGATCACCGGATTTTGCTGCCCTTTTCCGCAGTCGTCGGTGCCTTGCTGGTGGTGGGGGCGGACCTGATCGGACGCACCGCTTTTACGCCTGTGATGATTCCCGTGGGCATTGTGGTGGCTTACGTCGGCGTGCCGCTTTTTCTGCACCTGCTACTTACCCGTCGTCAGGAAATAGCGGCATGACATCGCTCGTTCTTGAGGTTGCAGACCTGAGTGCGGGCTACGCCAGGCGA